>Ga0209517_10000113_pt1 | contig 135065 bp, 100 predicted proteins | sample PeaSoiMetSII2010_FD_187695 | JGI IMG/M metagenome (GOLD analysis project Ga0209517, IMG submission 187695) | Peat soil microbial communities from Weissenstadt, Germany - SII-2010 (SPAdes) (version 2) | ecosystem: Environmental > Terrestrial > Soil > Wetlands > Peat | place: Germany...
AACGAAGAGTGCGGATGGAAGGGTGGCGACAGCGGCGGCGGCTTGGCTGGAGAAAAACCTTGTCCAACGAAAAAACAAAAGAACCCACTTGACTTTGACCGGCCTTCTCATGGAAGGCGTTTACACTTAGAACCCCCGGTCACGGGGTCAATGATTGAATCGTGGTTGCCTGAAAGCTGGAGGCGGCTCTTGATCACGGAAACCGGGGAGATCCCTGAGTGAAGTCAGGGCCGCGCTTTCGCGATTCCCGATAGATTCACTCTCTTGCTGTGATCGCGGATTGCAGCCACGATTTCGAGCGCCAATGCCAGCGCCCGGCGTCCGTCTTCCAAGGAAACGACGGGGGTAGAGCGCTCGCGCACGGCGTGCAGGAAAGACTTGAGTTCGGCACGCAGAGGTTCTTCGGAAGCGACCGGAACCTTGGTGACTCCGATCTGAGGATTTGGGGAAGGCATCCCGGTCGCTGCGCCGTCCTGTCCGACGGTGAAGACCAGGGTTTCCTGACGGGCGTAGTCGAGCGAAATGTACTGCCGGGGCTGAAAGAAGCGCAGTTTGCGGACGCGCTCGGTGGAAACGCGGCTGGCGGTGAAGTTCGCGATGCAGCCGGAGGCGAGCTCCAGACGGACATTTGCAATATCCACTTTGCCCGACAGAATAGGCAGGCCGACGGCGCGAACTTCCTTGACCGGCGATTTGGCGAAGGTGAGGACGATGTCGAGATCGTGGATCATCAGATCGAGCACGACGTCGACATCGAGTGAGCGCGGAGTGAACACGCTCAGCCTGTGCACTTCGAAAAACATGGGCTGGGTCAGCAGCGGGAGGGTGGCGCGTACGGCGGGATTGAAGCGCTCGAGATGCCCGGTCTGGGCGATCCGCCGGCGCGCGGCGGCCAGCTCAACCAGTTCGTCGGCCTCGGCGAGCGAGGTGGCCAGCGGTTTTTCGATCAGCACGTCTACTCGGGCATTCATCAAATCGCGGGCCACGGCGAGATGGTGCACCGTAGGAACCGCGACCGAAGCGGCCTGCACCTCGCTGTGGGTGGTGAGCAACTGCTGGACCGAGCCGAAAGCCTTGCAGCCGAACTCGCGGGCTACGGTGTCCGCCCGGTTCACGTCGGGATCGACGACTCCCAGAAGGTGAACGGGTTCGCCCTGCTGTTCCAGCTCTTTGTAAACGCGGGCGTGATTGCGTCCGAAAACGCCCACGCCGACGACGGCAACGTAGACTGCATCTTGACGTGGCAGAAGAGATTCTCGCCGGCCAGTTGCCGGAAAGAAATTGTAAACGGAAACGGGCGCCGCTGCGCTGGAATTACGTGGCGGGCGGACATCAGACCTCGGACGTCAGACCTCGGACGTCAGACCTCAGACCTCGGACGTCAGACCTCGGACGTCAGACCTCAGACCTCAGACCTCGGGCCTAAGACCTAGGCGTTTGACGTCGGATGCCCTCGGGACTGGGATCGTCGAGCTGCGCTCGACCGGACCCATTCGACTCGCTGCGCTCGCTCAGGGCAGGCTTTCGAGGGCGGCTGTCCCTACATAGCCTTCTTCAGGATGGCGATTTGCCCGGCGTGGTAAAGCTCATGCTGCACGAGTCCGTGAAGCATGTGACAGAAGTCATATCGTTTGCCGGGAACGCGGTCGCGCAGGCGTTGGTCCGGCAAAGCGGCGACGGTTTTGACCAGAGCATGGTGCGTGCGCTTCGTCTGTTCCAGGGCCTCGCGCCACGCGGCTTTCGTGGGCTCGGGGACGGGCGGGAAATTTTGGGCGGCTTTGAGTTGCGCTTTTTTGCCGCCCAAGCGGCGGAGCACGGCCCCATCCCAGGCGGCAATGTGGAGAACCAGTTCCCAAATGCTGTGAACGTTGGGCAATGGCTTAGCCGCGGCGGTGGCGGCGTCTACATCGTCCAGCAATTCGAGCAGAGCAGGCCCATGCCAGGCGCTGCCGTCAAAGGCGCGGCGGAGCTGGTCGGCGATGCGGAGGGGCTCGTTGTCGTGAGAGGCTCGTATCATTTTCCAAACCCTCGTGTATCCATGAATACCGGTGTGTCGTGTATGATGTCTGAGTGATCGTCTCGTTTGCTGATGCCACGACGGAGGACATCTACCACGGACGAAACACGAAGCCAGCGCGTCGTATCCCCAACGTGCTGTGGAGCAGGATTCAAATGAAGCTCGACCTCCTGAATGCAGCCTCGCGCCTAGAAGATATCGCCGTTATGCCGGCGAACCGCCTGGAAAAGCTCCGGGAGACCTAGCCGGCCTTTACAGCATTCGTGTAAATGATCAATATCGCATCGTGTTCCGGTTTTCGGGCGCGACTTGCTCGGATGTTCGCTGTACAGATTACCACTGAGGGAAAACCATGCTGCCGAATAACCGCATAGCGACCCATCCGGGAGAAATACTTCGTGAAGAGTTTCTCCAACCCATGCGACTGAGCCAGGCTGATCTGGCGCGGGCTCTGAAGATTCCGACGAATCGCGTGAACGAATTGATTCGGGGAAAGCGCGGAGTTACTCCGGCAACGGCGCTGCTGCTGGCGGCGTATTTCGGCAACTCGGCCGAGTTCTGGATGAATCTGCAAACCGCCCACGACCTGACGCGAGCCAGACGCGAAATGAGAAAGCGGCCTGTGAAAGCCGTCGCTGGCAGGACCCGCGGCGCCGTCGGTGCCGACTAGGAAGGTTCTGCCGTAATCGCGATTCCTGCGGCGTTGGCGGCGTCGATAATTTTCTCACCATCCAGGAGCAGGCATTTGCCGGCATCCACCGCGAGGCACGTGGCGCCGGCCGCGTGCATCACTTCGATCGTCTTTACGCCGATCACGGGAACATCGAAGCGCATGTCCTGATTCGGCTTGGCGATCTTGACCACTGTCAAGGCGCGGCTGAGGGTGGAGGCATCGCCGTGAAGCGAGCGCATGATCTGGCCGGCGCGCTCGATCGTGGCATCGGTGCCTTCCATGGCTTCGACCGCGACGCAGGCGGATTCGGCGATCACCACCGTCTGTCCAATGTCGTGCTGCGCCAGCTCACGGGCGACGGCGCGGCCATAGTCAATATTCTTCTGCTCCGGTTCGGTGGGCGCGCGTTTGGTGAGCACGCCGGGCCTGACCAGCAGAGGTTCGAGCAGCCAGGTGGATTTTTCCAGCGTGATGCCTTCGTCGGCCAGGACCTTGGCGACGGCGCCGAGCAGCGAGTCCGTGTTGCGGGTGGTGAGTGAGACGAGGAGCTTGGCCAGGCGCCAGTCCGGACGGATGCTGGAAAAAATCTGCTTGTGCCGGACTTGTCCGGCCATGATGGCGCGGCGCACGCCAGCGCGCTGAAAAGTCTCGATCAGGCGGGAAAGCTCACCGAGCGAAAACCAGTGAACCGCGGCTGCGCCGGCGGAGTCGATTTCCGGGAAAGTTTCTTCCTTGATGGCGGCGACCACGACTTCGTATCCGTGCGCCCGCGCCGCATCGAGCACGAGAAAGGGAAACTTGCCGTTACCGGCGATGAGACCGAGCTTTTCGTTCTGGAAAGGCATCGAGTAAGGCGTCAACAGACCGACGCGAAGTCAGTCTAGCACTCAGCCTTCAGAAAGAATGCCCCGCGAGGCCAGGGCTTGAGCAAGCGCACCCTCTGGCTGGAGACTGGGAATCATTTCTGGCTCAGAAGATAGAGATCTGCGTGGCCACCGGGACGCGCATAGACGATGGTGGAAAGGTCCCGGGAAAAATCATAGCCGTTCCCGTTGTAAGCCAGAGGAAAAGCAAAAGGGACCTTCAACGCGATCTGGGGCGCACCGATGGTCTTACCGTCCCTCCAAGCCTGACGGTAAATCGTGGCTTCACCGCGGGCAACCACTGCGTACAAGAACGACTTGCTATCGGGAGCATACACTGCAGAGTCCGTTACTACGCCGGGAAGCAACGGGATGCATTTCTTATCAGAGGTGGACACTTCATAGATTCCGGTCTTTTCTCCTTCCCCAATGTTGCCAAGCAGGAACCGCCCGCCCGAGTCAGCATCCCAAGGGGAGCCACATTCGTCCATGAACTTCTCCGCGGTCGAACTGTCCACACTCCATTTCCAGATGCTGTATATCGTGCCCATCTTCTCTTGGATAGTCAGGTATATGGATTTCTGGTCAGGGCTCCATACCGGATTGCTGGGCACACCTCCCAGGGGAGGGAGTTGACGAAGGCCGCTGCCATCAGCCCCGACAATGTAGGCTTTGCCGGATCCCGTGCCTGTCTCCGCCTCGGCAAAAGAAAGGTGGAAATTATCCGGCGCCCAAAAACCTGTAGTCAGGCCCTCTCCGGTGGCGATTTTCACTTTGTTGCCCCCGCCGATGTCCGATACCCATAGTTCGCGCCCCTGGGGTGAGAGGAGCGCGATGTACATTACGCGCTTTCCATCGGGCGAGATAATGGGCTGAGATGCGTCCTCCGACACAATGTCCGTAGATTCTTTTGATTGAACGTGATACGCGGTCAGGAACCCGGAGGTTTTGCCATTCACATAGTAAATCCCTTTTCCTTCGGGGTCTGGCATGGGCGAGAAGTCCGGTCCCGTACCGAAGCTAATCTGGGCCAGGCTGTGGTCCTTCAAGCTGTACTTCCAAATATTCGTCAGCCCGGTTGCTACACGGCTGAATAGGACCGTCTTCCCTGGTTCAGCCCACACCACGTCATACAGATTCCCGGACACCTCGCCTAAATCAATCGCTTCATGGCTGGTCAGGTTTATTCTGTAAAAATGGAATTTGGGCCCGATATCTGCTGGAACAGCAGCAGCGAGCAGGTCGTTGTCGCCGGGAAATAGCAGAAGTGGGATGAAGTACAGTCTGCTGCCTTTGGAGTCGTACACTGTTTCTTCGTTCAGTCCGGATTTCCCGACACGAAAAATTCCTGGGCCCTCAGACCTGGCATAGTATATGAATGAGCCATCCGAAGAGGGAACCGCAAGCCAGCCGGACACCACGCGCCGGGGAACCCCACCGAGCGCAGGCACCGCCCAGACCTCGTCCTGTCCGACGACCCGCGAGTAATAGATTTCTCTCCCATCGGGCGAGAAATTGCTCACAAATTTGTCGCCTTCGTCATTCGTGAGCTGAAGGGGCTCGCCACCTGAGGTAAGCATGAGGAACACTTGCATGATGCCGCCGATCGGTGAGACAAACGCCACGGCATGGCCATCGGGAGCAAGCTTTGCGTCGAGCATCGGTTTATTCCATTGGCTGATTTGCGTAATTTTCGCGGGGCCGCTCGGAGGGTTCGAGCGGGGCCAAAAGTGATACGCCGCAAGGGCTGGAGCCAGTACTGCGCAGCCAACGGCCAAACCCATGTACCGCTTCTGTGAAAGCCCCGTTGACTGCGGAGCCGCCGCGACTGGGCGAGTGGCAGCTTCTACAGGTAGATCCTGAACCGCACGCCTGCCCGATGACGAAATGCGGTCCGAATCCGTGTCCCGCTTGAGCCGCTTCAGGTCGGCCAACATTTCTGCCGCGCTCTGATAGCGCAGGTCGCGGTCTTTTTCCAGAGCCTTGTTCACGATGTCTTCCAGTCTGGGCGGCACGTCGGGATTCAGCCGCATGGCAGGCGTGGGAGCCGCGTCGAGAATGGCCTTAAAGATGACTCCCGAGGTTTCGCCACGGAATGGCAGCGTGCCCGTCGCCATCTCGTACAAGACAACACCGAAGGAGAACAAGTCGGTGCGTCCGTCGAGCTCCCTGGCCCGCACCTGCTCCGGCGACATGTAGGCGACAGTGCCGAGCGCGGAACCGGGACTGGTGAGATGCTCCTCCGAATCTATGGTCTGGACGCTCATGGCAACACCTTCGGGCTTGAGAGCGACCTTGGCCAGCCCGAAGTCCAGCACCTTGGCATGACCGCGCTTGGTGACGAAAATGTTCGCAGGTTTGACGTCGCGGTGAATGATGCCGGCAGCGTGCGCGGCGTCGAGCGCGTCCGCAATCTCGATGGCGAGCGAGAGAATCATCTCGGTTTCCATCGGTCTGCCCGCAATGCGGTGCTTCAGCGTCAGGCCGTCCAGAAATTCCATGGCGATGAAGGTTTGCCCGTGCCGGTCGTCAATCTCGTAAATTGTGCAAATGTTTGGATGGTTCAGGGCGGAAGCGGCCTGCGCCTCACGCTGGAAGCGGGCCAAAGCCTGCGCATCTTTGGAAATTTCGTCCGGAAGGAACTTCAAGGCGACAAAGCGGTGCAGCTTTACGTCCTCGGCCTTGTAGACGACACCCATGCCGCCACCGCCGAGTTTCTCGACGATGCTGTAGTGCGAGATGGTCTGGCCGAGCATGAGGGGCAAATCTTACTTCGATGAAACCGGGCAAGTCAACGAACGCCGTGGGGTTGGCGGTGGCGCAGGAGGATTGTTGGCGAGACATCGCCAATATCACTCATTGACCTGGTTCGGCAGGCTGCTCACTTGATAATCCCCCGCTCCGAGGCCTCGATGAAGCGGATCAGCATGTCCACGTCTTCGCCGCGATCGGCTTCCGACTTCAGTTTCGCCAGCGCCTGCGACGTGTTCATCCTTGAGGCCAGCAGAATCTTGTAGGCGTGATGAATGCGGGCTATGCGCTCGCTCGAAAAACCGCGGCGCTCGAGGCCTACCTTGTTGATGCCGTAGGCGTGCGTGTCGCGGGCGGCCGAGGTCATGGAAAACGGCAGCACATCCTGGGTGATGGTGGTGCCTCCGCCGATGTAGGAATGGGCGCCGATGCGCACGAACTGGTGCACCGGGCAGAGCGCTCCGACCACGGCCCATTCTTCGACGGTCACGTGTCCGGCGATGGTCGCGCCATTGATCAGCATGGCATGGTCTTCAATCAGGCAGTCGTGGCCGATGTGGGTGTAGGCCATGATCAGGATATGGCTGCCCACGCGGGTGACACCGCCGCCCTTGACCGTGCCGCGATTGATGGTCACGTACTCTCGAATTTCGTTGTGATGGCCGATTTCCAGGCGGGTGGGCTCGCCTCTGTAGGTCACATCCTGCGGCGCCATGCCGATGGCGCAAAAAGGAAAAAATGCATTATCCGAGCCGATTTTGGCTGGTCCCTCGATGGTGACGTGCGAGAGCAAGCGGCAATTTTCGCCCAACTCGACTTCGGGGCCGATCGCGCAATACGGGCCGATGCGGCACGAAGCCGGAACCTGAGCGCGCGGATCAATGATGGCGGTGGGATGTAGGTTCATGAAGGAATCATGGAACTATTCGAAGACACGCTCGAAGACGATCGAGCCGCCGCGGGACTATCCCGCGTCGCTGTTGAAGCTGTCGTTGTTCGGTCCTCGGCTCGATCCGCGTCCGCGGGCCGCATCGATCAGCTGGCACGATACAATCGCCTCGGCCACCCGCTTCTCGCCCACGTAGGCGTAACCCTGCATCCTGGCCGCGGTCAGACCGGGCACGGCGCGCCAGGCTTTGACTTCCACTTCCAGCCGCAACTGGTCGCCGGGGCCGACGGGCTTGCGGAACTTGGCGCGCTCAATGCCGGTGAAAACCATGACCTTATCGTGGTGGTTCTCCACCTCAGTCAGCAGCAGCGCTCCGCCGGCCTGCGCGATGGCCTCGATGATCAGCACGCCGGGCATGATGGGCAGGCCAGGAAAGTGCCCGTTGAAGAAGGGCTCGTTGATGGTGACATTCTTGATCGCGACAATGCGCTCTTTCCGCTTCAGCTCCAGCACCCGGTCGATCAGCAGCAAGGGATAGCGGTGCGGCAGAATCTTCAGAATTTCGTGAATATCGAGCATAGTTTTCGTCCCGGTGGATGAAGCCTGTGCCACGGGACTACTGTCAGTCATGGATTCATCTCAATCAGCGTGAAGATTATACTGTACAGGCTGCCTCGAAGTGGTTGCATTACCTTCGGTAGTGGTGCAGTTTGGGTATTAAGGGCCACTTTAGAGGCGTCATCCCGACGCCCCGCGTTTTCATCAGCGGGGCGAGGGATCTCGCGTGCAGCATATGCACACGTTGCGTCCACGCGAGATCCTTCGCTCCGCCTGAAGAACGGCTACGCTCAGGATGACGCAACATTCAGAATCCAAATTGCACCACTAGCCTACCTTCCAAACCGGAGTGAACCGCCCAAACCGATGCCAGCCAAAAGAGCTCTACCCGTGAAAGCCAAGCCGCCCGACAATATCTGGCCGGAACGGCTGCGATACTTCGCAGCCCGGCAGGATGCGCTGGTCGCAACCATCAGGCAATTGGTCGAGATCGAGTCTCCCAGCGATAACAAAGCTGCCGCCGACCGCATGGGCGGGTTTCTGGCCGGGATGTTCGAAGCGATCGGCGGGCGGGCGCGTTTGCACCATGCCGAGGAGTTCGGCGACAACCTGCAAGTCGATTTTCCCGGGCGCGAAAAGGTCAAGCCGGTTCTGCTGCTGGGACACTTCGACACCGTTTATCCGTCGGGGACGCTCGAGACGATGCCTTGCCGCGTGGCCGACGGAAGGTTATACGGGCCCGGCGCGCTCGACATGAAAGCGGGCATCGCGCTGATGCTCTACGTCATTGAGGCGCTCGGAGCGTGGCACGGGGGATTGCCGCGGCCGGTCACGGTGTTTCTGGTTTCGGATGAAGAAGTCGGCAGCAGTTCCTCACGCGAGGTTACCGAGTCGCTGGCCAGAGAATCGGCCGCGGTGCTGGTGCTCGAACCGGCAGCCGGGCTACGCGGCGCGGTCAAGACCGCGCGCAAGGGCGTGGGCGAATACCGGCTCACAGTTTCCGGAGTGGCGGCGCATGCCGGGCTCGATCCGGGCAAGGGACACAGCGCGATCGTGGAGCTGGCGCGGCAAATCACCGCGCTTTCGGGGCTGAACGATCTTCGCCGCGGAATCTCGGTGAACGCGGGTGTGATTCGCGGCGGAACCCGCAGCAACGTGATTGCGGCCGAGGCCACGGCCGATATTGATGTGCGCATCAAGCTGGCCAGGCAGGCGGCCATGGTCGATCGCAGGCTGCGCTCGCTCAGGCCTCTTGACAAACGCTGCAAGCTTAGCGTCGCGGGCGGCATCAACCGCATGCCCATGGAGCGGAACGCGGGCGTCGCGGCGCTGTACAAGAAAGCTCAGGCCATCGCCCGGCAGATTGACTGGAAACTGGAAGAAGCAGCCGTCGGTGGAGGCTCCGACGGAAATTTCACCGCCGGCATGGGCGTGCCCACGCTCGATGGCCTGGGAGCGGTAGGCCTGGGAGCGCATGCTGCGCACGAGCATGTCGTGATCTCGGAATTGCCGCGCCGGGCGCTGCTTCTGGCGGGCATGATCGAGAGCGTCGGATAACCTGGCCTTTCTGATCGTTCCAACGCTGATCGGTAGAAGCTGTTCATACGCGAAAGCTGGGGACGAATCGCGTGCTGAAATTCATGGTGGTGGTTTACCGGAGGGCGGATTTAACTCCGGAACAATTTCGACGGCATTTCGAGCAAGTCCACGGACCGCTGGCGAAGAAGCTTCCCGGGCTGAGAAGGTACGTGCAGAATTACGTCGGCGCAGACTCCAGCCGCGAGTCGCCGGGATGGGATGCCATCGTGGAACTTTATTTCGACGATAGGGCGGCGATGGAAGCGGCGTGGGAGAGTGCAGAAGGTGCAGCTTCAGATGCCGACCTTCCCGAGTTCGCCGACATGGCGCGCACGACCTGGTCGGTGGTGGAAGAAGTTGGTGTCCTGCCGTGAAGCCAGCCACGGGTCACTTCGGACCGCAGGGTTGCCGTTTTGACTCGCCGACGGGAGTGGCCTAGAATTTTGTTAGAGCCGCAAGAAGGCTGCCTGCGTAGTGTAAGTTCGGGCCAAAGGAGAAGTTATGGGTGAGTTCTCGCCGTTCCACTGGTTGCTGGTTATTGCCATCGCCCTGCTCCTGTTCGGCCCGTCCAAGTTCGCCTCGCTGGGCAAGAGCCTGGGCGAGGGCATCCGCAACTTCAAATCGGCCGTAAAAGAAGGGGAAGAGAAGAAAGAGGAAAAGGCCGAGGAGAAGAAATCCTAATCCGCCGTTCGCCCCTACTCTGAGGAATTGTTTCGCCTCTACTGCTTCGGCTCCGGTGGTTTGGTGTCGGTCGTTTGTGGCTGGACTGCTGGAGCGTTCGCAGCTTTCGGGTCCGTGTTCAGTTCCTCTTTCAGAATCCGCAATTTTTGTTCGAAATCTTGTCGTTCACCGCCCGGGTGGTCGATTCCAGTCACAGCTATAACAGCCCATCCCTTATCAACCCGGAAGTGGATGACGTCGCCGATCTGGATCTTTTTGTCCCCTCCACAGTCGGGCCCCGTGGACTCGAGCAGCCCGGGCTCCTCCTGACAATCCAGCAGGTAGACTCTCGCATCGGTCACGACCGTATAGGTATGGCTATACCTCTCGACGGCGTATTCATGGAGGCCCTTGGCGATGACTTTGCCTTCCTCGGGATAAGTTTTGGGCTGCTTCTTTGCGGATACGGTTCCCGCCGGAACAATGACCGCGAGCACGGAGAGAATCAGAACCGCGAATAGGCGCACGTTCTTCCGATTATCGCTTTGCATAAGTAATGCTCCCTTGGGCACGAGTCAATTATCTCTCCGGAGCGTTTTGAAGTCACGTTAACCGGTACGCAAGTCTCGCAACATGCGATACACCAGCGCCACCGGCAGTCCCACCACGTTGCAGTAATCGCCTTCGATGCGCGGAATCCAGCGCGAAGCGATTCCCTGAATGGCGTACGCTCCGGCCTTGTCCATGGGCTCGCCGGTTGCGACGTAGGCGCGAATTTCGTCGTCGGAGAGCTCGCACATCGTGACCAGCGTGGATTCGGAGGCAGTTGCCAGTTGCCGGTTGCCAGTTGCCAGAGGATCGCTGCTGCTGGGGTAACTGACAACTGGCAACTGACGGCTGGCAACTGGGGTTATCAGGCAAACTCCTGTGATCACCTCATGCGCGCGCCCGGAGAGCAAGCGCAGCATGCGGGCGGCATCTTCATTGCCGGTGGGTTTTCCGAGGATGGTCTCATTCACCACGACGATCGTGTCCGCCCCTAATACCCGATCGTGCGGCCGGGTCTGCCAGACGGCCAGCGCTTTCTCGCGTGCCAGCCGCTCGGCGCAGTCGCGTGGAGATTCGCCCGCATGCGGAGTCTCGTCAACGTCGGCCGGCTGCACGGTGAACGAAATGCCCGCGTTGCGCAAAAGTTCCTGGCGGCGCGGCGAGGCGGAAGCGAGGACGAGCATGCGATTCTGATTGTAACCGGGGACCTTGGATAGATGCTTCTGCCGAGGCCTGCACAAAATGAAAAAGGCCTCGAAGATTCGAGGCCTCCAAAACCGTGGTGAACAACAGCACCCCGCGACGAGATCAGGATGCACCTGCCATGGAGCCCGAGTCAAATTACTTTTGACCGATCCTGTGTGCCATCTACCGCGCGGGAGGCCCCCGCCTCGGTCCATTCAGTGATCCATGCCTGCTAGAATTAGGCTTACGCCGCGCTCATCATGGATTCCCAGCACATCCGAAATTTCGCGATCATCGCGCACATTGACCACGGCAAGTCCACGCTGGCCGACCGGCTGCTGGAGCTGACCGGGTCGCTCACCGCGCGCGAGATGCAGGCGCAGGTGCTCGATTCCATGGACCTGGAGCGCGAGCGCGGCATCACCATCAAGGCGCACGCCGTCCGCATGGCTTATACGGCGCATGACGGCGAGGTTTACCAGCTCAATCTGATTGACACGCCCGGCCACGTGGATTTCTCCTACGAAGTCTCGCGGTCGCTGGCGTCGTGTGAAGGCGCGCTGCTGGTGGTGGATGCGTCGCAGGGCGTGGAAGCGCAAACGCTGGCGAATTCCTACCTCGCCATCAATCACGGGCTGGAAATCATTCCCGTCATCAACAAGATTGATCTGCAGAGCGCCGACATCCCGCGCACCAAGGAAATGATCGAGGGCGCGGTCGGCCTGGACGCCTCCGACGCAGTGCTGATCAGCGCCAAGACCGGCCAGGGCGTGCCCGAGGTGCTGGAAGCGATTGTGAAGCGGGTTCCGCCGCCCAAAGGATCTCCGGAAAACCGGCTGCAGGCGCTGATTTTCGACTCCTGGTTCGACGCCTACCGCGGCGTGGTCATTCTGACGCGCGTTTTTCAGGGGACATTGCGCAAGGGCCAGCGGATCCGCCTCTGGTCGAATGGGACCACGTTCGACGCGGAAACTCTCGGCGTCCAGAACCCCAAGCCGGTGGAAATCGGCGAACTGAAGGCGGGGGAAGTCGGCTTTCTCATCGCCAACATCAAGAACGTCGCCGACACGAAAATTGGCGACACCATCACCGACGACACCCATCCTGCCATCGAGCCCCTGCCCGGCTTTGAAGAGATCAAGCCGATGGTCTTCGCCGGGCTCTATACCGTGGACGCGCATGAGCACACCCGGCTGCGCGAAGCGCTGGAAAAGCTGCGGCTCAACGATTCCTCATTTTTCTTCGAGCCGGAAAGCTCGGTCGCGCTCGGTTTCGGTTTCCGCTGCGGCTTTCTGGGCCTGCTCCACATGGAAATCATCCAGGAACGCCTGGAACGAGAGTTCGCGCTCGAACTCATCACCACCGCGCCCGGCGTGCGCTACAAGATCACATTGACCGACGGAACTTTGATTGAACTGGATAATCCTTCGCGCTGGCCCAATCCGAGCGAGATCGCGAAGGTGGAAGAGCCGGTGATTCTGGCCACGATTCTGACCAACGAAGAATATGTCGGCGGAATTCTGAAGCTGGTGGAAGAAAAGCGCGGCAAGCAGAAGACGTTCGAATACGTCGCCGCTAACCGCGTGATGTTGCACTATGAGTTACCGCTGAACGAGATCGTGCTCGACTTCTACGATCGGCTGAAATCGGTGTCGCGCGGCTACGCTTCGCTCGACTATCACCTTGCCGGCTACTGGGAATCGCCCATGGTGAAGCTCGACATTCTGGTCGCCGGCGATCCCGTGGACGCGCTTTCCATCATCGTGCACCGCGAATTCGCCTACGAACGGGGCAAGGCTCTGGTTTCCAAAATGAGGGAACTCATTCCCCGCCAGATGTTCGAGGTGGCGATCCAGGCTTCGATCGGTGCCAAGATCATAGCTCGGGAAACGGTCCACGCCATCCGCAAGAATGTGCTCGCCAAATGCTACGGCGGCGACATCACGCGCAAGCGCAAGCTGCTGGAAAAGCAGAAAGAAGGCAAGAAGCGCATGAAACGGATCGGGCGGGTCGACATTCCGCAGGAGGCGTTTCTGGCGGTGCTGAAAGTCGGGGAGGACAGCTAGAAACTCTCACCTGTCCGAGCGGACATCCGCATCGCAGACTACGCGCGACGTCGCTGGTGGAGGGGATTCCGCTGGCCACGGCGGACGAGGAAATCCGCCGGTCGAAGGCCCTGCTTACTGTCTGGTAAACAGACCGGAAGAGCCCGGGCTGCGCGCCTACGGGCGCGGTCCCTGATGCCAGGGGACGACCGTCACACGGAAGTGCTAGACCGTGAAATGTGCAAATCTCAAAATAGGAAGCGGCGCCTGGGGCGCACGGCGGGGCCCGTGTTACTCTCCGATGAATTGCATAACTGGTTACTACTCATGGACTTAAGGGTGATCGGAAGGCACTTCATCACAGACCGAGCGGTCGTGAGCCGAGGGAAATTCTGAACCCGGGTTTCAGTTCCACAATGTTTTCCACAGGCAGTCCGCATGCGCCGAGCGGCGGCGCAAGCCTAATTCCGTAAGAGAGTTACCCCGCCCGCCCTACAGTCTTTCGTGCAGGGCGAAGGCTCACTCCTCCGGCCCCAGATCACCTTCCGCCATGGTTTCGAAGCGGGTGCAGGGCTTCAAGAACGCCAGGCGGAGCTTCCCGGTCGGACCGTTGCGCTGTTTGGCAATGATGATCTCGGCCTTACCCTGGAGTTCGGGATCGTCCTGTTTGTAGACTTCCTCGCGGAAGATGAACATGACCAGATCGGCATCCTGCTCGATCGATCCCGACTCGCGCAGATCGGAGAGTTGCGGACGATGATCGCCGCCACGGCTCTCGGGCGCGCGGCTCAACTGCGAGAGCGCCACCACCGGCACCGCGAGTTCCTTGGCCAGAGCTTTCAGGCCGCGGGAAATGGCGGAGACTTCCTGGGTACGATTCTCGAAGCGCTTGCCTCCGCCCGACATCAGCTGCATATAGTCCACAATCAGTAAATCCAGCCTGCCGCCTTGCGATTGTTTCAACCGCCGCGCCTTGGCGCGCATTTCGCTCACCGAAATGCCAGGCGTATCGTCGATGAACAGCTTGGCGTGCGCCAGCTGCTCCATGGCGCGGACGACTTTCTTGGTATCGTCCTGCCAGAGCGAGCCGGTGCGCATCTTGTGGGCGTCCACGCGCGCCTGGGAACAGAGCAAGCGCAGCAACAGCGCCTCGCGCGACATTTCCAGCGAAAAGACTCCTACCACCTGCTGATCGTCAATGGCAGCATTCTCGGCGATGTTCATGGCGAATGCGGTCTTTCCCATGGAGGGCCGTGCCGCGATAATCACCAGATCGGAGCGTTGCAGGCCGCTGGTCAAATCGTCGAGATCGGTGTAGTGCGTGGCCAACCCGGTAATGCGCTGCCCGCGCTGCAGGAGAGCGTCGACCGAGCCGAACGATTCGCGGACGATCTCCTGCACGCCCATGAAGCCGCGGCCAATGCGCTTTTCCGAGAGCTGGAAGATGGCGGCCTCGGCGTCGCTGAGCACGTCTTCAGCCAGGTCGGATTGATCGCTGGCCCGCGCGATCGCTGTATTGGCGGCCGAAATCAGTCCGCGCAACAGCGCCTTGTCGCGCACAATTTTGACGTAGTGCTCGATGCTGGGGCGCTCGGGCACGCCCTCGACCAGGCTCGACACGTAAGCTACGTCGCCGATGGCCTCGAGGTCTTTGTGCCGGCTGAGTTCCTCGATCAGCGTGATCATGTCGATCGGCCGCGACGACTCCGCCAGATCCACCATGCGGGAATAAATGCGCCGGTGCGAGTCGAGGGAGAAGTCTTCGGTTCGGAGATGCTCGGCGGCCTGGTTGTAGGCGAAGTTGTCGAGCAGGATGGCGCCCAGAATCGAGCGCTCGGCCTCGACGCTGGCCGGAAGAGTGCTGATCGTGTAGTCGGAAGTGGCCAAGTTCGTTCACGCCCCGCCGGAATCAGGCTCGATCACCCGAGCCTGTCGCGGTGTTATCTGAATTCATTTTGCTGCTGTGCGAGTCATACTAGCGTTTCCGGGCTTGTGAAATTCGTGCAGCCCTGCGGAAAACGTCCGTCCAATGAAATTTTTTCGGAGGGCGAAATGCATGGGGACTGCCGTCGCGCAGTCTGGCGCTCGCCAAGAACCGTCGCGCCATGGCCGGAATTCCTGGTAGATGGCCTCTTTGCGAACTTTGCGGCCTTTGCGGTTAAGAGCTCTTGACCGCGAAGATCGCAAAGGAAGGCGCCAAGATCGCGAAGCCGTTTTCTTCTTAACGGCTCCTGCTCAACTCAGGGACTCAAACTGACCGACCGCCGCCTCTTGACACTCGCCCCTCCCGTGGAGTATCTCACATAGGCGAACAAAAATCGAATATATCGGAGGGTCCAATGAAAATCCGCACCGCTTCAGCCGCTGCCGCCCTGCTCTGGTTGGCGTTGCCTGCTGCCGCAAACGCCCAGGACACTCAGGAAAACCAACCCCCGGCCTGGACGCCTCCCCGCATGCTGGTTCTCGCGCACCAGGAGGTCAAGTCCGGCAAGGCTGCGGAACGGCGGCAGCTGGAAATCTCCTCTGCCCGGGCCTTCGACCGGCTTGAGGTTCCGGTTCACTTTGCTGTGATGGAAGGGCTCACCGGCACGGAAGACTCCCTGGCCCTGGATCCTTTCGATTCCTACGCGGACATCGAAAAGGCGGTCAAGACTCTGGGCAGCCTGTATGCCGCCCATCCGGAAGTGAACCACATCCAGCAGTCCATCGACGAACTTATTGCCGGCACCAAAACGGTCATCGCGATCCTGCGCGACGATCTCAGCCCGCGCGCTGCCGAAGCCGACGAATCCAAGGCGCGGTTCATGCGCGTGACCGTGATTCATCTTCGCCCCGGGCGCGAAGCCGACTTCAGTGACACGAGCAGCCAGGCGCCCAGCCTCGTCTATCAGGTTGATGCCGGAACCTCGGAGCCGACCCTCATCATTCTGGAGCCGATGCACACGCTGGAGGAGGCTGACGCGGCGCGCGCGCCCGAGGTATCGGAAAAAGCGCAAGCGGCCATCGTCAGCCGGGAAAGCAATCTCTACATGATCAGCCCCGAGATGTCTCACGTGGCCAAGGCATTCGCGGCGGGCGATCCCGGCTTCTGGTCTGTGGCCCCCGAAGAGAAAAAGGCGTCAGCCTCCAGTGAGGCAAAGAAATCGCCGCCTACCCAGCGCTAGACGGCCCGGGCCGGGAGCGCACCGGTCGTAGCTCTGGGTGACCTGTTATCATCCTTTCGCCGTCGACGACGGCAGGAGAATGTCCATGAATCGCAAGGTAATTTTTCTCGCGGGCATAGTTTTGTTTTCGCTTGGGGCCTGGGCCCAGGGAGCTCCCAAGCCCGGCCCGGAAGTGAAGAAGCTGGACTATTTCGTCGGTACCTGGACAACCGACGCAACCATCGCGCAAGGTCCCTGGGGCGTGGGCGGAAAATTCAGCTCGACCGAGACCTCAGAATGGATGGATGGCAATTTCTTCGTGGTGAGCCATTCGGATTTCAAAATGCCGCCGGAGCTTGGGGGAGACGGCAAAGAAATGTCCATCATGGGCTATGACACGCAGCAGAACGTGTATATCTATGAGGGATTCAACAGCCAGGGACATCACGAATCGTCGAAGGGGACAGTAAGCGGAGATACCTGGACCTGGACCAGCGAGGCCAACTACGACGGGCAGGATGTTAAGCAAAGGTCGACTATGAAAATACTTTCGCCCACCAGCTTCAGCATGAAGTTCGAGGTTTCCATGGACGGCACCACCTGGAACACGTTCATGGAAGGAAAAGCGACGAAGAAGTAGGGTCGTCGCGGGCCGCCGGTTCGATGCCAGCCGCAAAGGAGGATGCCCTGTGCCTCGGAAATCGGGAATCACGAAGGACAAGCCCAAAACGGACCGGACGCCAGCGGCAGCGACGCCGGCGCCGGAAGTGGTGAAACTCGGCTACTTTGTGGGCAAGTGGACCACGAAAGGAACAATTCTGGCCGGGCCGTGGGGAGCCGGCGGGGAATTCAGCTGGACGGAAAGTACGGAATGGATGACCGGCAACTTCTTCGTGATCGGGCACTGGGACTTCCAGATGCCGGCCGAACTCGGCGGCGACGGGAAAGAAATCTTCATCATGGGCTACGACACCAACCGCCGCGTCTACAGTTTCGACGCCTTCAGCAGCCAGGGCCTGCACCAGGTTTCGAAGGGAACGCTGGTTGATGACACCTGGCTGTGGACCAGCGAATCCATCCAGAGTGGCAAGCCAGTGCAGCAGAAGATGACGATGCAGATCCTCTCGCCCTCGAGCTACAACCTGAAGTTCGAACTCTCGATGGATGGCGCGGAGTGGATGACGTTTATGGAAGGGAAAGCGGTGAAGAAATAGTGCTCGCAACGAAGGTCTGGGAGACTGTCTTAACGGTACTGAGTTAAGACGCTACTAGAATGTCCCAACTTAGTTCTTTCACCACAGAGTCATAGAGACACAGAGGAATCCAACTGCTTGGCAAGCCCTTCTGCTTCTGGTTCTTACAGGATTCGAGGTTTTCTCCGTGACTCCGTGGTGAAAAAGGTGAATTAGGGCACGGGCAAAGGCCTCTCCTAACCGCACCTCCACGAAGGACCGTTTATAATCTGGAATTCGGCGCTTCGCCGCATTTTCACTGTAAGGACACAGCTTGCTCGATTTCTTAGGCGATCTACGACGGACCCAGATGTGCGGGACGCTGCGCGCCTCCGGCGCCGGCAAGAAAGCCGTGCTTATGGGATGGGTGAACCGGCGCCGCGACCTGGGCAGCATCATTTTCATCGACTTGCGCGACCGCACCGGTGTGGCGCAGGTGGTGTTCAACCGCGAACGCAATGCCGCCGTGCACGACCGCGCCGCCACGCTGCGCAACGAGTACGTCATTGCCGCGATCGGTACGCTCAAGCTGCGCGACGCCGACACCATCAACAAGAACATTCCTACCGGCGAGGTGGAGCTGGTCGCGGACGAGATTCGGATTCTGAACGAGTCGAAGCTGCCGCCGTTCCTGCCTTCGGATACGGCTCTGAGCAACGAAGAGACGCGGCTGAAGTACCGCTACATTGACCTGCGCCGCGACGTGATGCAGTTCAACATCGAGACCCGGCACAAGGTGGCCAAGGCGATCCGCGACTACCTTTCGTCCCTTGGATTTTTCGAAATCGAAACTCCGTTCATGACCCGGTCGACGCCTGAAGGCGCGCGCGATTATCTCGTGCCCAGCCGCGTCCAGCCCGGGACGTTCTATGCCCTGCCGCAGTCGCCACAATTGTTCAAGCAGATTTTGATGATCTCGGGGTTCGACAAATATTTTCAGATCGTGCGCTGCTTCCGCGATGAAGACCTGCGCGCCGACCGCCAGCCGGAATTTACCCAGATCGATCTGGAGATTTCCTATCCGCAGCCGGAGCGGGTGTGGGAGGTGGTCGAGGGGTTCCTGCACGCGGCCTTCAAGGCGGCGGGATTTGAGATCAAGACGCCGTTTCCGCGCATGGATTATGACGAAGCGATCCGGCTGTATGGCATCGACAAGCCGGACCTGCGCCTGCCTGCCTTTACCGACGTGCGCGACTGCTTCACGGCCCAGAATCTCGAAGAGCTGGCGATTAACGCCAATCTGCCGGTGATCGCCATCCGCACGCCCAAAGTCGGCGAACTCTCGCGCAAGGAGCGCGACGACATCAAGCCGATGTTCCACTCCAAGGGCGGCGCGAAGATTTTCGAAGACTTCAAGCGCATCGGGAACAAATATCCGGACGCTGCGGCCGCAATCGCCAAGAAGACCGGAATGGAGGAAGGCGATCTGATCGTGTTGGTGGCGGGATCGGCGCAGGCCGGACCGCAGACGGCGATGCCGGCGCACCGCAAGGTCACGCCCGCCGAACTGGCTATTTGCGCCTCAGCCGGGTTGTTGCGCCTGGCCCTGGCGCAGAAGTATGCCGAACGGCACAAATGTTTTCAGCGCGGCGATTTCCGTTTCCTGTGGGTGACGAACTTCCCCATGTTCGAATGGGACGAGAGCGAGAAGCAGTGGATGGCGGCGCACCATCCCTTTACCTCGCCGCATGAAGAAGACATGGGCCTGCTCGAGGCCGGTGTGGAGTCGGTGAACGATCCGCAGTCGCCGCTGAGCGCGGTGCGGGCGCTGGCTTATGACGTGGTGCTGAACGGCACGGAACTGGGATCGGGCTCGATCCGTATTCACCGGCAGGATATCCAGCGCAAGATTTTCCGGGCGCTGGGCATGACCGAGGAAGAGGCCAAATCGCGCTTTGGATTCTTTCTGGAAGCGCTGGAGTACGGCACGCCACCGCACGGCGGCATCGCGTTGGGCCTCGATCGCATCGTCATGATTCTGGCCGGCGCCGAGAGCCTGCGTGAAGTGATCCCGTTCCCCAAGACCGCCCGCGCGGTGGACTTGATGGTGGACGCACCCACACCGGTTCCCGAGCGGCAGCTAAAGGAGTTGGGGATACAGATCAAGAAGTGATATCGGTGTTGGATGGCTGCGGGATTCCTAGGCTGAAGATTCCTGGGCTTTGGGTGGCGCAGGCCTTCAGGCCTGCGATAAAGCGGAAAAAGTCCGTCGTCGGTCGGAGAATGACCACCCGGGCTGAAGCCCGCATTGATTTGAAACCGCTAACGCGGCGCTGAAGCGCCGCTCTTCCACGGTGACGCACGCATTCTCGACTTTTTCCGCAACCTGTAAAGCCGCCTCTTTACCGCAAAGTGCGTATCCGCAATGCCTGTCCCTTTGGGAACCGGCCTGCTTTCTCCACAACGCCCTGGAGTATACTGCCAAGCAGATCAGACTTTCGGGATGGGGAAAGCGCGCTTATGGCGTTGAATGCAGTGGAACGAGTGGCGGAGCAGGTTCCGGCGGACGATTTTCAGGCGCTGGAAGAGAAGATTTATCGCACCATAGAGAGATACAAGGCGGCGCGCGAAGCGCAGGCGGCGGCCGAGCGCGACGCGCAGCGACTGCGCCAGCAACTCGACGAACGCAACGAAGAGTTGGCCACGCTGCGGCGCGAGGCGGTGCAATTGAAGAAAGAGCGCGAGGAGATCCGCGGCCGCGTCGAAAAGATGCTGGTGCAGATCGAGTCGATCGCCGAAGCGAGCTAGGTCGCGGGTTGCGCGGGGAGAGACGCAGCAACTGCGTCTCTGCGGAGATGAACCATGGCTACAGCGACGAAAGATCCGGCGCTGAATGAGGCGCCGCCGGCGGCCGTGCGGGTAGAGATTTTCGATCAAGCCTACAACCTGCGTGGGTCGGACCCGGCGTACATTCTGAAACTGGCCGAATACGTGGACGGCAAGATGCGGGCTGTAGCCGAGGCCACCAACACGATCGACACGGCGCGGCTGGCGGTCCTGGCCGCCCTGAATATCGCCGATGAATATCATCTGGCCCGCAAAAAGCTCGACGGCGGGGCAACCGACTACCAGAAGCGGGCGCATCTATTAGCAGATGCGCTGGATGAAGTACTGGGCGACAACCGCAAGGCGGGCTAGTCTGCGGCGCGCGGCATCTTTTTTGGTGTTCCTGGCGCTGCTTCCCAGCGCTCCCTCTCAAGAAACCGTTCTCCGTTCCCAAGCCAACGTGGTGCTGATTCCGGCACTGGTGAAAGACCAGCGGGGCGGAATCGTGTACGGGCTCGAAGCCAAGGACTTCATCGTCCAAGACGACGGAGTTGAGCAAGCGGTGCGGCTTGATGAAGCGCCTGAGGGCCAGCCGGTTTCGCTGGTCGTCGCTATTCAGAAGGGGCGCAGGGCATATTACGAGTTCCCGCGCATGCAGGGCCTGAACTCCATGCTGGACCCTCTGTTCAGCCAGGGAACGGCTCGCGTGGCGCTGGTGGAGTTCGACAGCAAGGTGGAACTCACGCGAAATTTCACGAAAGACGCAAGCCTGATTACCGCCGATCTGAAGAATCTGCAGCCCGGAGATGAAGGGGCCGCGACCCTGGATGCCATCGCCTTATCGGTGGGTCTGCTGCAGCAGGAACCTGAGGAGCGGCAGCGAGTGCTGCTGCTGATCAGCGAAACCCGCGACCACGGCAGCGTGGCGAAGACCGAGAACGTAGTGGCCGCGATCGGTCAAACCAATGCGCTGATGTACGCACTGGCTTTTTCCCCGGCACTTTCCAACATTCTCGACACCGGCCGGGGCACGAACAAGAACGAGATGGATGAAGGCATCAACTTCCTCGATCTCGCGTACCGGGTTGCGCAGGCCATGCGAAAGAACATTCCCAGCGCGGTTGCCTCCATGACCGGCGGCGAATACGAACTGTTCGCCACCCGGAAGAAATTCGAAGTGCGGATGACCGACTTCACCAATCATTTGCATAGTCGTTATCTGCTGAGCTTTGCGCCCAAGAACCCGCATCCCGGGCTGCACCAGATTCGGGTGCGCCTGAAAGATGCCGGCGATGCCACGGTGCTGGCGCGAAGCAGTTATTGGGCGGAAGGGGCGAAGTAAGTCAATGCCGGATCTTTCCGAACAAGTCACGGAGAGATAGCGTTAAAGCAAGCTGGCATTCATCGCCTGGCTAAAACCATTCGCTTCCACCCCATTCATCTCCCATATTGTCGTCGGTGATCAGTCTCAGCCCGGAGAACCGCTGCCGGAGACTTTCTGCCTTCTCCATCGCGTCCCATCTGTCGGTCGAACCGACGCTGTCAGCCAGAGAAAGAAGTTGCTCCAAACGGGCGCGATCCTGGGAGGATGCGGCGTTGAAGAGCGGTTGACCGTTCATTCTGTAGGAAAGCAGGATCTGCCTCCAGCGGTCCTTGTCCACCACGATTGGTGAGTCGCTGCCAGCTAGACAGTTTCTCAGCCGGACCGCATAAGGAAAGACGGTGGCACCGGTGAGCAGAGCCCGGGAAGAAAAAGTCGAATTGTACAGGAAGACTCCCCCGGGCTTCAGAACCCTTCTCACCAATTGGTCGAACTCGACTGACAGCAGAGCGCTGACATGGTTGCGATCATGCATTGGAGCGTTCATGACCACAAAGTCGAACCTCTTGTGCTCGTTATGGATCAGCCATCGCCGCCCATCGTTGATGATGATTTCAATCTTGGGATTGCTCAACAGGCTGGCGACCTCCGGATACCGGGAAATTAATTGCAGGTAGCCGGGATTGATTTCGACGATGGTGACCTTCTCCACTTGAGGATTGTTGGCTATCACCTGGGCCCAGGAGCCGCATCCCAGACCGATCATCAGGATTTGCTTAGGGCTTGGATGCAGCGCGCTGATGGCATAGGGAGGGATCAGGAAATTTTGTGCGCCCCCGATTCTTAGGTCGGTCGTCAGCCGAGCCTCCAACGATCCGTCGCCGAGTACGAGGTTGCTGCCCTGCCGCCCGCCGTCCGAAACGGCGACAACGCCACTCCTGGTCTCGATAACGTCGTGAAAGTGCTGCGTCGACCATCCGTCAGGAGGCTTCCACGTCGACTTGAAATAGAGTTTCTCGTAAGTGCGGTCGAATAGCGGATTGGTTAGGAATATGAGCATCAACGCGAGTCCCGCACAACCCGCCATTGCAGGAACCAGTTTCCGGCCCACGAACGCTCGCGCGAGCAGCGCAGCTCCCGTAGCCACGCCCGCAAGAGCCAGTGCCAGTGCGATCTGCCGAAGAGTCCAGTGATCCATCAGAATGAATCCGACGATGAAGCTGCCTGCGGCAGAGCCCAGGATGTTACTGAGGTAAAGATAGCTGAGACGTGCTCCGGAACGGGAATCGGGAGGAATGGCTGCGTGCGCGATCAGAGGGAAGGCCGCACCGAGAGCAGCGGCCGCTATTACGACCAGAGGCAGACTGTACTGGTAGGCCAGCCATCGGCTGGTCCAGGAGAGAAAAGGAATTACAAAGAACCCGATGACATTCGCCGCGATCACGAATTGTCCGACCAAGCCAAGCCACTTTCGCGAGTTGCGGCGGGAACAATTGCGGCAGATTGCTTCCACGGCCAAGGATCCAAGGGCAATGCCTGCGAGGTAAGAACCCAGCAGTTCGGCAAAGCTCCTCGCCATCCCGCCGGTTACAAAGGAAAAAATTCGGTACCAGAGAATTTCATAGCCCAGCGCAATAAGGCCAGCAAGCGCCGCTATTGCGGCTGCCAGAGGAAAGGGCACGGGGACGGCGCCACTTGGTTCTGCCGGTTGCCCGGTTGTCAATTCAATGCCGGCCTTCAATCGGGAGCGAGAAGAAGAGAGGGAAAAAACGATAACCGACCCGCCGACGCAAGTGTTGATCGCCGCCGCCAGCAAGACAGAACCTGACTGGCCCAGCGCAGGCATCGCCACTACCGCGAAAAAACAGGCCACCGCAGAACCCAGCGTATTCACAAAGTACAATTTGCCGACCGATCGACCAACATTTTCCGTTACCTTCACCATCTGGGTGACGAGCAAAGGCAGCGTACTGCCCATGAGCAGCGTCGGAATCAGAACCACCACGAATGCGACCAGGCTTGTGGTGAGTAAAGATGCGCCTGCGGTGAACGACGCAACCCAGTGAAATAACCTAAGGGAAAAGACGCCAAAAACAGCAATTGCCAGTTCGAGAGTCCCAAACAGGGCAAGCAGCGGCAGACGCATCTGCCGGGATAGCTGTCCGCCCAGCAAGCTGCCGAGCCCGAGTCCCAGCATGAACGCGGTCACAACCACCGTGACTGATTCAATGTTGACGCCGTAGATATCAAACAAAGCGCGCTGCCATACGATTTGGTAAAGCAACGCCGAGAAGCCGGAGAAGAAAAATAAAATGTAAATCCAGGGATAGCGCTCTCGTTTGCGTTTGTTGTCCGCGGTCAGCAAAAGGCCGATGAGAGAGACTACGGCGACCCAAAAGGCCCAGGCACTGCCCACGACAACATGCTCGGTCACTCGCTCCTCCTCCGATGCCAGCCTGACGCAAAGAGTCGAACGGACGTACGCCCAGTGGTCAGTTCGGCAAGCACTGATCCTCCATCGCTGATGGCGCACCTCGGTACAAGGCCAGGTTAAGCAGCTAGGGTGAATCATAATGGGCAGAGATGTTGTGGAATCCATTCCCAGCCCCTACGTGGGTTACCGAAGTTTTGCAATCAGGCACGCGGCTGCCCTGAATAAGCGGTTCGGGGATGAGGTGGAAACGGAGTAGATTTCACCAATCATTTGCATAGCCGTTATCTGCTGAGCTTTGCGCCCAAGAACCCGCAACCCGGGCTGCACCAGATTCGGGTGCGCCTGAAAGATGCCAGCGATGCCACGGTGCTGGCGCGAAGCAGTTATTGGGCGGAAGGCAGCAACTGAAGCAGTTCTCCTGATGGTGTAGAGTGCCTGCCTTCAGCAGCTAAAGAGGATGCGGAAAAAAGTCCGTCGTCGATCGGAGAAAGACCACCGGGGCTGAAGCCCGCATTGATTTCAAACCGCTTACGCGGCGCTGAAGCGCCGTTCTTCCACAGCGGCGCACGCATTCGTGACTTTTTCCGCAGCCTGTAAAGCCGTGCCCCTCCCGTTCGTGGTTTGCACGCCACAGCAACTCGGAAAATGTACTAGTGGCTTGGCTTACTTTTGGCGGGCGCTTTGCGCCGCATCCGGGCTGGCATCGAGAACTTCCCGGACCTTATTGACCAGGGCGGCCAGGGTAAAGGGCTTGGGCAGGAACCAGAGTCCGTCGTCGACCATACCGTAATGGACGATGGCGTTGTTGGTGTACCCGGAAATATAAAGCACGCGAACGTCCGGGGCGATGCGCTGGATCTGCTCTGCGAGTTGGCGGCCGTTCATGCGCGGCATGACCACATCGGTAACTAAGAGGCGGATATCCCGGTGGGCGGCTTTGGCCTTGTCCAGCCCTTCTTCGGGGTTACCCGCCACCAGCACTTTGTAGCCGCACTGGGTGAGGGCGGAAGAGGTCAGCTCGCGCAGTTGCGGATCGTCTTCGACCAGCAAGATGGTCTCGGTACCATGCTGCGCTCCGGAGGGGTGCTTCTCAACCCCCGGTGTTTGGGCCGGCTGTTCCACCCGTGGAAAATAAATCTTGAAGGCTGTGCCCCGGTCCGGCTCGCTGTAGACCCAGATGTAGCCGCCGCTCTGCTTGACGATTCCGTACACCGTGGAAAGGCCAAGCCCCGTTCCTTTGCCCACCTCTTTGGTGGTAAAGAACGGTTCGAAAATGCGTGCCTGAACTTCCGGTGTCATGCCCACGCCGGTGTCACTGACCGCCAGCATCACATAGCTGCCGGGTTCGAGGGGCTGATGATCGTGGGCATAAGCCTCGTCAAGTTCCGCATTGGCGGTTTCCAGAGTGAGTGTTCCGCCGTGGGGCATGGCGTCGCGGGCATTGAGCGCCAGGTTCATGATGACCTGTTCGATCTGTCCCGGATCCGCTTTGACTGAGCCCAGGTCGCGGGCCGGCACGGTGAGAACCTCGATGTCTTCGCCAATGAGGCGGCGCAACAGGGAGTCCAAGTTGAGCACAATGTCGTTGAGGTCAATGATGCGCGGCGAGCGCACCTGTTTCCGGCTGAAAGCCAGCAACTGTTGCGTGATGCCGGCAGCGCGTTCGGCTGCGGATTTGATCTGGACCGTGCTGTCGGCCAGGCGGCCGGCAGGAAGCTTGTCCGCCAAAACCTGCGCATATCCGAGGATTACGGTCAGCAGGTTGTTGAAATCGTGGGCCACGCCTCCTGCCAGGCGCCCAATGGCCTCCATCTTCTGCGACTGACGGAACCTCTCTTCCAGGGCGACGCGTTCGGTAACGTCCTCGACGAAGGAAGCAACTCCCAGCACGCGGCCGGCCTCGTCTACCAGCGGAGTGTTGTGCCAATCGCAGGTAATGATGCGGCCGTCTTTGGTGAGGTTGTCGTTGGTGTTGCGGCTGCCGCCCTGGCGCACCAGTAACTCGCGCCAGACCTGGTTCACATGCTGACGCAATTGGGGCGGAACAATAAAGTCAGCATGCCGTCCCATGGCTTCGTCCCGGCTATATCCGAAGATGCGTTCCGCCGAGCGATTCCAGGCGGCGACGCGGAATTCGAGATCCCACTCCACCACGGCCAGCGGAGTGCTCTCGATGTGCATGCGCAGTTTCTCCTGCGACTGCCGGATCGCCTCCTCGGCGCGTTTGCGGTCGGTGATGTCGTGGCAGATGCCCAGCAAACCGATCACTTTGCCGCCCGGATCGCGCAGGGGGCCCTTGGTGGCGAGGTACAGACGGGTCACTCCCGCGGCGGTGCCGAATTCCTCGTAGGTATTGGTCTGGCCCGATTGCAGCACCCTACAGTCGCGTTCCCAAATGGCGCGGCCAACTTCTGGAACGAACACTTCGGCGTCGGTCTTACCCACGACCTCCGGCGGAGTAAGGCCCAGGAAGCGGGCGCCGGCGGAGTTGATCATCAGATAGCGGCCTTCCAGACCTTTGACGAATACCGCGTCCGGCGTGCCTTCGGTGATTCCCCGCAGCAAGGCAAGATTATTCTCGAGTTCGCGCGAGCTGACCAGCAACTGGTTCTGCAGCACGAACAGGCGTCCGCTGGCGGCCGCGAACGATAGCGTGACCAACAGTACCGACCAGACAAATTGTTCCTGCGCAATCCGCAGCACCAGGGGGAAGACGACCGCGGGAATCAACAGAGGAGAGAATTGCGCCAGCAGTTGCAGGCTGCGGGAAAGCGGCGCGGCTGCGGAAGAATCTTCGCGTTCGTTCCACGTGCCCGCCAGCACAATCGCCAAACAGAAGCTGAAGGTCCATGGCAGGTCGGTCCAGGTCCCCTGCTGGTAATGGCCGGAAGCCTGATAGTAGAGCGTGGCATTGAGAACAGTCGCGGAGACGACCAGGAACGCGCCCATGCGCAGAAAGAAAGATCTTGCGCTTCGATTCTGACAGAGCCATCCTCGCACGAGGAAGCTCACGGCGATTGCGCCAAAGAACAAGATGCCTGCGTGCACCGCGCGCAACTGCATCGCCGGGCCCGCCGCCTGCCAGCGAGAGGGCACGTAGATCTGCGACAGCTCCACGGCCAGGACCAGGGTGCAGACCTGCACGAAATCGCAGACGCGCAACCAGCGAAATCCACTGTCCGGGTCCCGGGGACTCAGGAACAGCGTCATCATGGCCGGCACGATCCAGAAAAAGACCAGAACGTCGCTGGGCCATATCGTTGCCAGCGGGGCGTGAAGATAGTCGTAGTTGTAGGTATAGAGGCCCTGGCCCACGGAAGCGAGCAGGAAGGAAATGCAGGCCAGACGCCACACGCGGCGGCCGAAGCCTTCCGCCTGGCGTGCGACCATCCAGCAGACCACGGCGGCGGTCAACGGGGCCGCAGTGTCAATCCAGTCGCCCCGCAGGGACGCGGTGTCCGTGCCGTACCACAATATCAGCACGGCCACACGGACACCCATGAGAACGAACGCCGCCGCCAGCGCGGTCGTGCGGGGTTTGAACTTCACTCAGCTTCTCCAATGTCACAGCGCAGCAATACCCAAAGGGGCCGGCGCGGCGCGCTTGTTGGGGGAGGCTCGGTATTCGTCTCCAAAGTATATACTCACGGCGCTCCAACCAAATCAAGTACTTCCATGGTCGGTGCCGCCGCGGGGTTTGAGGACACTGCTCCATGCTCCTTTTCGGGCGCGCCCTCTGGCAAGCTGTTCCTGTGAATGCCGCATTACTTTAGTTGCAAATCACCTGCCATCTTTTTGCGCCCCGACTCTTGCCAATCCGCCGCAATTTGCCTAGCATCCAATCTGAAAGCCGGCCTGCCAGGTTGGTGATGGTGGTAACCGATTTTTGAACCAACACTGAATGAACGGGGGCCTGACTCGAACTAGGATCCGGTGAGCGATGCTCCGCCAAGCGGAGATGCCTAAAGGGTCTCGGCGGGTTCCCAACGTCTTACGACGGGTTCATTCTCGGCCCACCACACGGCACAGCGGGTCGGCTTGAATTGCAGAGGTTTCAAAGTTTCATGGTTTCAAAGTTTCAAGGTGTTTGTCTTTGACACCTTGAAACCTTGAAACTCTGAAACCTTGGTCTGAGTAATTCCGCGAATTCCCGCATCTAAGAACCATGTTCCCGCAACTCTTTCATATCGGACGGTTCTTTCTTCCCACCTACGGATTTCTGGTTTCGACCGGCGTTCTGATCGGTTTGTGGATCAGCGTGCGCAACGCCGAGCGCATGGGGATTAACGGGGAAAAGGCATGGAACCTGGGAATTCTGGTCGTGCTTTGCGGCATCCTCGGCGCGAAAGTGCTTTACGTCATCAACGACTGGGACGTTTACAAAGATAATCTCGGCCGGATTTTCAGCCTCGATACGCTGCAGGCGGGCGGTGTCTTTTCCGGAGGCTTGCTGGCGGCGTTTGTGGCGGCAGCGTGGTTTGTGTGGAGGAATCACTTGCCGGCTCTGGGCACTTGCGATGCCTTCGCCCCCGGCCTCGCCATGGGGCACGCCATCGGCCGCATCGGCTGCTTCGCCGCCGGATGCTGCTACGGGAAAGAGACGCATCACTGGTGGGGTGTGACCTTCACCAACCCGCTGGCGTTTTCCATCACCCAGACGCCGCTGCATGTGCCGCTCGAGCCTACGCAGCTGTTCGAGTCGGCGGTCGAGCTGGCGAACTTCATCTTCCTCACGTGGCTGCTGAAGCGGCGCAAGTTTGATGGCCAGATCATCGGAGCGTTCATGTTCCTGTACGGCTTTGCCCGATTCTTCCTGGAGTATCTGCGCGGCGATCCCGGCCGCGGCTCGGTGTTCGGCGGCGCCATGACCGGCACGCAGTTGATCGCCATCGGATTGGTGCTTGGCGGAGGCTTCATCTGGTGGCTGCGACCCGGGGCGAAGGCGGTTCCGGCGCAGACGGCGAGCGCGGCACGGTAGAATTCCTCCCGTGCCTTTGACCGAGTCCGGTCCCATCACGATTTCTGTTTCCAATGACGCCGCAGGGCAGCGCCTCGATCAGTTCCTCGTCGCGCAGCTCAACGTCAGCCGGGCGCGGGTGCAGGAACTCATACGCGCAGAAAAGGTTTTGCTGGACGGCGCGCCGGCCAAGGCATCGGTGAAACTGCGCGGCGGAGAGAGCATCACCATGCTCGGTCCCGCCGAGCGGCCTCCACTGCGTGCCGTTGCGGAAGAGATTCCCCTCGATATCCTCTACGAAGACGACGATCTCGCCATCATCAACAAGCCTGCCGGCATGATGGTGCATGCGGGCGCGGGCGCGACGGAAGACCGGCGCAATCGGGGAACGCTGGTGAACGCGCTGCTCCATCATTTCGCCAGCCTGTCAGCGATTGGCGGCGAGGTGCGGCCGGGCATCGTGCACCGGCTCGACAAGGAAACCAGCGGGCTGATCGTTGTCGCCAAGAATGACGAAGCGCATCGCAAGCTGGCCGCGCAATTTGCCGGGCGCGAAGTGAAGAAAACCTATATCGCGCTGGTGTGTGGATGGGTGAAGAAAGATCAGGGAACGATCGCGGCCAGCATCAGCCGCGACCGGGTGCACCGCACCCGCATGACCACGCTCCTTGCGGGCGGGCGCGAAGCGGTTTCACACTACCGCGTGGTGCGGCGACTCGATACGCCCTTCGGAAAATTCACCCTGATCGAAGTGAAGATTGACACCGGCCGGACTCATCAGATTCGCGTGCACATGGCGTCGGTGGGGCATCCTGTGGTCGGGGACAAGCTTTATGGAGCGCCGGCAGAACTGCAGAAATCCCCACCCTTCGCAAAAAGCACGAAGGATGGGGCAACCGCAGCGAATCTACGGAGATCAAATACCCCACCCTCTCGCAAAGAACGCGAGAAGGATGGGGCAACCGCGGGAACGCTTTCCCTGCCGCGAAATTTCCTGCATGCGGCCGAGTTGGGACTGGCGCATCCCCGCACGGGCAAACGGATCGCGCTCACGAGCCGGTTGCCGGAGGAACTGCGGGAATTTCTAGCGGCGATCGAGCGGCCGTAATCCCCAGTGCGTTTCTGCGGCGGGACACGCAGCCTTAAAGCGATGCCCGGATACGAGTCACGGCGCTTTCAGCAGACCGCTCAAGCGCGGGCAGAGCCTGCCCTGAGCGAAGTCGAAGGGAGTGTCTGCGCCACATGAACTGCCGCAAACGTTACGCCGCGGCGCCCGCCTGCATCGGCCGCTGCAGGCGGCTGCCGATCGCCACCAGCATCGCGCCAATCACTCCCATCTGCAACACGAGTCCGGCATAGGTCGCGGCCGGGAACGCCAGGCCTTTCACTTCAGTGTCGAACACCATTACTGGCGTGAGCAATGCCATCATCCAGCGCGCCGCTGCCTCTGAGGAAACTGCCGCCAGACCGGTCAAAACGCCTGCCGCCGTGTAGTACAGGCCCAGGAACAACACGCCCTTCACGATCGGTTGCCGCAGCCGCGTCAGCATGCACCACTGCAGGAACAGCACATCGCGGGTCACGAACACCAGCACCAGCAGCAGCCGGATCGCCGCGCCCTGCAGCGTGCCCATCTCCAAAGGAAGAGTGTGTTTCCACGCCAGCAGCCCCCACACCATCAGCCCATAAGCCACGACGGCGGAAATTCCCAGCCACGGCCAGGGCAGCCCGTCGTCGGCAAACAAGGCCGATTCTCCGGTCGCGCGTTTGCGCCGCCAGACCTTCAGACGCTCCTGCGGAGTCAGCGTGGCCATCCCCATCAGAAACAGAATCAGGCCGTTCATCGCGACCACGAACAGCGCAACGGTCGCGGAGTCAGGGAACCATCCCACTCGTCCCCCGCCGCCAAACGAATCGCCAGGTCTCATCAGTGCGTAGATCAGAAAGTTCAGAAATGCCGCGCACCCCACTGCCTGCCAGCGCGACAGCGGCCGAATTTCGGGATAATCCCGCTTCAGGTTGCGAACCAGCATGAGCGTCAGCCACGCGCTGAACGAACCGCACAGCAGCACGCCCATCAGCAACCAGGAAATCTCGTGGCCAAACAAGACAGGAGCACGCAATTTCGCGTTCTGATCCCCCAGCAGCTGAATCATGTGCGTCACCGGACTGATTGCCGCCAGCCCCGGCAGTCCGCTCTCGCTCATGCCGAACATGCCTAGCGTGATGCCGTACAGCACCAGGGCCCCCATCATCCCGACGCCGCGGGTGCGGCTTTCCAGCAGGGTTGAAAACCACATTCCGCCCAGACCGAGAAACGCGGATGTCACCGCGAGGAGCAGGAAAACTGAAACCACGGTGCCCATCGAAAGCCCGCCCGCCCGGCGATCAAGGTGATGGGCGCCGCGCACGCCACCGCGAAGTACACCAGGATCGGCTCGCCCATGAGTTTTCCGACCAGAAGTTCCGCCGCGGTCAGTCCCGTCGTGCGCTGAAATTCCCACGTCTTGCGGTCGCGCTCGCCCGAGACCGATTGCGCGCACGAAGACAACGTCCAGAAAGTCAGCGCGACGCCCTGCAGCCCCATCAGCCAGTAGTAGAGGAGCAGCCACGTGTCCCGCGCGAAACCCTGCTCGGCACGCTGACCGCGGTCCAGCTGGGCCTGCTCGAAGCTCCAGCACGCTATTCCCAGCAACACGCACATCAGCACCACCACGGCGGCTACGGTAATGGCCCGCGCCGGACGCAGTTCCGCCCGCCGGTGCCGCACAAATTCAGGGTTATTCCAGAATCGCAGCATCACATCACCTCGTGGGTCGAAAGCTTCATGTAGAGTTGTTCGACCGTCTGCTTCACTTCGCCAAAAGAGGTCACCGGCACGTTCGCCGCTACCAGACCCGCCAGCACCGGCGCCAGGTCTTCCTCGGATCCACTGAAGCGAAACGTTCCCGCGCCCGCGGCCAGACTTACCTCCGACACGCGAGGATCGCGTTGCAGCTTCTCCTCGACCACGGCCTGGGAATTTCCCGCCCAACTCAACCGCACCCGCCGCTGGGAAGCGGCCGCGGCAGTCACTTCTTCAATGCTCCCGCTGCGCACCATGCGGCCTTTTTCCATGATGCCGATGGAAGTGCAGAAGCCCTCCAGCTCGGTGAGAATGTGCGATGAAATCAGGATGGTCGCTCCCTGGTCGCGCAGCCCGCGCAGCAGGTTGCGCAACTCCAGCCGCGCCTTGGGATCGAGCCCGGAGGCCGGCTCGTCGAGCAGCATCACTTTCGGACGGTGAATGATCGCCCGCGCAATGCCCAGCCGCTGCTTCATGCCACGCGACAGGCCGCCAATCATGGCGTCGCGCTTGACCTCCAGATTCACCTGCGCGATCACTTCGGTGATGCGGGCGGGAATCTCCGCTCCCGGCATCTTGTAGGCGTGCGCGAAGAAATCGAGATACTCCCAGACTTTCAGGTCTTCGTAGACCGCGAAAAAGTCCGAGAGATATCCGATGTTTTGCTGCGCCCGTTCCGGCTCCTCGGCCACGTCCACGCCGGCGATGAGCGCGCGCCCCAGCGTGGGAGCGAGCAGGCCGCAGGCCATGCGGATGGTGGTGGTTTTGCCCGCGCCGTTGGGGCCGATCAGCCCGAAGATTTCTCCCGGCGGAATGGCGAGGCTTAGATCCTCAACCGCCAGCACGTTGTCGAATTCTTTGCGAAGGTGAACAAATTCAATCACTGGTTTTTACGCGTGGAAGCGCCTCCCGGAAATGCGGAATCGCGCCGGCCAGACGCCGGACAGCGCAGTTCCTCAGCACAGAAACGCAGCTACAAAGGCACTATATGAGTACTGACACCTCACGATACGTGAAGAATGTGTCTTCTGTTCCCTGAAATTTGAGCGGACTTGACCTGGGTTCGGGGGAGTTCAGCCCGATCACAAAACACTGCCAGCGTGTGCTTACTGAAAGGAACGAACGCGGCAGACTTTCTTGCTATCGGAAAGACGCATACCACGTCCAAGAAATGTACACCCCGAGGAAGCGAGCGGAACTTCGGGCGCGGTGAATGCGTATTGAATAGCGAAGACCCATGGCCAGTGCCAAGGCGGCTCTGGCCAGATTTGACGTTGAAGTGGTTTGCGGGGTCAGGGGATTCTCTCACGCTCGGTTTGGCGGCCCAGGTGAGAAAACCCCCTTTAGCGGCAGCGCAAGCGGTCGGCCTGTCGGCTGAGCTTGGCTGTTCAACCCCGGCGGCAGCATTGTAGGCGATTGGTGGGGAAACACAAGTGTTTTCTCGAGCTGGTCGCGAGCCGGGCCGCCCCAACCGCTTCCCGACGTAACTTCGGGAAAGAAAAAGGAGCAGTCATGAAGTTCGCGACAGTTTCGAAGATTCTGGTTGTGGGGTTGGCATTGCTGCTGGCCTCGAGCGCGTTTGCAGCCACCAAAGCCAACCTGAGCCTGTCCGGTCCGGTGACGGTGAACGGCACCACTCTTAAGCCGGGAGACTACAAGCTGCTGTGGGATGGCACCGGCCCCAGCGTCGAAGTCAGTATCATTCAGGGCAAGACCGTCGTTGCCAAGGTTCCGGCGAAATTAGTGGACCTGAGCACTCCCTCGGCCAATACTGCTGCCGTGGTCACAAACAACGGTGACGGAACCAGGACCCTGAGCGGCGCCCGTTTCGAAGGCAAGAAGTTCGCTCTGGCAATCGGTGAGTCGAGCGACGGCATGCAGGCCGGATCAGCAAAATAGCCGCGCTCGTGACCAACAGAAAGGGGAGCCTCTCAGTGCTCCCCTTTGTTCTCGATACGGTAAAGCCACGTCGCAGCGCCGCCGTCTCTCGCGGCTGTAAGCGGTGGCGCCCCTAGGGCGACGCCAGCACATCGTCGTAATAGTTGAGAGCCACGCGGTGCGGTTTCGTCTTCAACCCCTTCAGGGGAACTTTCTGCTCGACCGTATTATTTCCCGTCATCCGCGCCCGCCCCAGAAAGGCTATATTTCCATCCGCCAGCTCCAGGTAAACGGGCAGAAGCATGCGGAATTTATCGTCCACGCCCGACTGCGTGAGTTTCATATTCAGCACGACGTCTCCATCCGCTCCAATATCAAAGGTGGAGTCTGATTTGTAGGTGGGCAGCGCCGTTCCGTACACGTACTCGTTGAAGAACCAGTCCATCCGGTGGTTGCCTTCGAGGTCCATCTCCGGGGTCATGTGCTTCTCGATCATGGCCTTGAAGTCTTCGGTCGTGGCCGATTTTCCGGAGTAGGTCTTGACGAAGTCCTGCATCGTCTCTTTGAAACGCTGATCGCCGGTTTGCCGGTCGTGCATCATCATGCGGATCATATGCAGAACGTATGCGCCTTTGGGATAGATGAGGCGACGGGAGGTATCGAATCCGGTGCGGGTATTGCTGGTGCGGTACCCCATGGTCAGCGGACCGGCATCAATGGCGCGGAATCCTCGCGGGTCGCGCTCCAGCAACAACTCCCGCTCGTCGTTCCAGAAGGTAAGGTACTTCTTGGGGTTCTTTTCGATGAAGGAGAGGTACAAGGAAGCCGACATGTCGGCAAATCCCTCGCTCATCCACTGGTCGCGGTACGAGTTGAATCCCACGGTGTGTCCCCACCACTGGTGCGCCACTTCGTGCGGCGTGACCACCTTCCAATATCCGCGGTCGCCCCAGTCCATGCCGAGTTGGTGGCGCACGGTGGTGTCGAAGTAGTAGCAGATCGGAATCCACACCAATTCCGGCCAGGATTGACCAAAGTTGCAGGCCGTCTGCTGCGTGAGCTGCAAGTGCTTGAACAAGGAAGGGCCGAAATAGTCGGTGTAGAGCTGGACGGCAAGCTCACCCTCGGCCAGCGCTTTCTTGTTCAGCCCGGTGGTGCTCATCGTGCCCAGTGCCACTTCGGGCGCACCGGAGGCCCCCGGTCCACCCGGCTGGGGCATTTCGCCGCCGCTCGCTGCATGTTGCAGCGCATTCACCCAATCAGGCGACTCCTGATTGGCGAACGACTGAATGAAGTACTCAGGCTTGTCGAGCTTGGCCTCCTCCACCTTGAACCGCCCGAGGCTGAAGCCAGCCACGGTCTGCGGCGTTTCACTCTTCCAGACGGTCACGTTCTGGCCGCCCTCGTTCGAGTCGCTGACCCGCACTCCGGTCGCCGCAATCTGCATCCCCTTCGGAATGCGGAACGTCATGTCGTAGCTGGCATATTCGCCGAGGCCGCTTTCCGGATTGTTCGGATACCAATCCATCCGCGCCACGGGAAAGTAGTTCCCGCCGCCTTCGTTGGTGACCGCATCTTTGCCTTCGTATTCCGTCGTAATCGTGTACTTGTCTCCGGCCGCCAAAACTTTCGGCAGAATTACTGCGAACTGCGGATCATCGTTCTTGTCTTCCTGAATGAACGACAGCGCCGTGCCGTCCTCGGCGTGGACGCTCTTCACCCGCAGGCTGCGAAACAGATCAAAGGGCGCAACCTTCAGGCCGTTCAGTTGCGCGGTGAAGGTAGTCGTGGCTTTGCCGATGAGATTGGCGTTCTTTTCCAGCGTGGTTTCCAGTTGCTCATGCTCAACATGGATCGGCCGCCCAACCGCTCCCCTTTTGTGCTCGCCGGACATCGGGAAGGCAGCCCACTGACCAAACTTGTTCTCGTCGTAGGTCATGAACTCGACTTGTTCATATCGCCCCTCGTGCGGATCAATGGTGTAACGTTCCTGCCCGTCGTAGTGTTTGCCGTGGATGAAGGCGATAAACAGTCCGCCCGGCTCCGGACTCAGCACATCTTCCAGAAGGCGCACTTCCAGGTTGTCCTTGAGCTTGTGGCGAGTGATGTGCTGGCTGTCTTTCAGCGGCCCCGCGTCGCATCCGGATGCGCTCCCGCTGCCGCCTTTCTTGATTTCCTCGTAAGTCGAGTCGGTGAAGCGCAACACCATCTGGCTGAAGTTCTCGCTGAACTCGTCTTCCTTGGTCAGCAGTTTGAGCGACTTTCTCTCGGTCTCGGTGGGCGGATTGAGGATAAAGTTTCCATCTCCCGCGAACACGGCGCCCGTCACCTTCCCGTTGACCGGCGCGGTAAAGCAAACCGTACCCGAGTGCAGATGAAAGGTTCCGGCATCGCGTTTGAGTTCGAAGTTGGTGACGCTCACGCCCTCGCCGCTGAGCGTCAGGTTGCGCAGCGCCTGGTAGTTCGGATCAGAATTGGGCCCGGGGGCGGCGTTTTGGGCCTGGGCGTTTCCGGCTAGAAACGCGGCCACCACAAGCACTGTGAAAACGGCTGAGACTGCGGGTGCAGGCGCAACCGTGCTTCGCAGGGTGCGCATAAGAAACGGCATAAACCTCCTGGGGAAAGGAAGAAAGAGGCAGCTAAATTATCCGCTCTTCGAACGAAAACGCAAAGGAGATGGATCACAGCGTTACGAAATCAGGACGAGAACCGCCTGGCGTGGTGGCCATGCGCGGAGAAGGCCGGAGCGGGCGCGGCACTTCAAGCGCTGCGATTCAAGCAGATCGATTCGAGCGGCTTCAGAGGATGCTGGAAAAGTCCGTTGTCGATAGGAGAATGACCACCGGGGCTGAAGCCCGCGTTGATTTCAAACCGCTTACGCGGCCGCTGAAGCGCCGCTCTTCCACGGTGGCGCACGCATTCGCAACTTTTTCCGCAGCCTGTTCAGCCGCCGAGGTGCCTCTGTGCTAAAGCCCAATGTTTACGAGATCTCCCTCGCAGGCCCTGAAAGGCCACCGCCACCCAAAGGCACTTTTGCGTTGTTCCGCTTCCTTCGGCCCCGGTGGATCCCATGCCAAAAGGCGTTTCCTTCACGCTCCGGTTACGAAGTAGCTTTCGTCGGGCTTGCTCTCAACTTTGTTCGGGGCCACGTCGGCGGTGACGTCCTGGACGAACTCGCGGCGACGTTCCGGGCCTTTGCGGTCGAGCACGCGCACGCGGCGGGTGGGCATAGTGCTGGGCTCCAGGCTGACGATGCGGCCTTCCCTGACCTGGACCTGCGAGCGAAACCAGTCGGTGCGGTACATGCGGCCGGAGGCATAAAAGGTGATGCAGGCCGCGATCGGACCCTCGAATTCGTGCCCGGTGCAGGCGATGATGCGCTTGCCCATTTCCTGCGTCCAGGTCATGCCGCCGACCAGGGGATCATTTAACCGGCAGCGCTCGAAGGGCATGGCATGGGAAAGTTTGCGCAACTGAAGCAACTGCAGCAGGACCGAGGTTTTCGCCAGGTTGGTCACAATTACTTTCGCCTCGGTGGCGGAGACCCGCTCCATCTTAATGTGCAGGTCGGGAGACCACTCGCGCTCGAATTCTTCGCGGGCCAGAGCCAGGCCCTTGTCGGTCGCCTCCACGTAGCGCAGCGTGGCGCGGGCCAGCACCACGCTGAAAAGACAGGTCACGATGGTGGCAATAATGGGGATGTAGCTGATCAGCGTAGTAAAAGGAATGCGGAACGAGTTGACCAACTGCATATGCATGGCGCGCATTACTCCGGCGGACGCGGGGGTTTTGGGGAGGGCGACCGATCGGTATGAGTCTAGCGGGAGGCTGACCCGGCCTCCAGATGCACATGGTGATGGGACGATGACCGGGGTAGTGCTTGGACTTTGGTAACGTAACAGCAAGTTTCAAAGTCTCAAGGTTGCAAAGTTTCAATGTCTTTGAAACCTTGAAACTCGGAGACTTTGAAACCTTGCTCTATTCCAGCACGCAGTCGTCGAGCTTTTTCTTGCTCCAATCGGCCGCGGCCTGGACGAACGCCAGCACCAGCGGATGCGGCTTCTTTTCGGTGGAAGACAGCTGCGGCTGGAACAGCGTGGCCAGAAAGAAGCGGTGGGTGGGCGATTCAATGGCGCGAATCTCGCCTTGCGGACCGCGCGCCACGACCGGGAATCCGGCTTCCATGGCGGCCCATTCAAAATCCGGGTTGATCTCGAAGTTGCAGAAAAATTCTTCAGTTACAGTTTCTTTCCCTTTACCGTAGAACGACTGCAGGTAAGAGCCGGGCCGTAGGCGAATTTCCGGCACCGCGCCGGAGAGCTTGGGAGCGCTGTCCTTGTGGCCGGGCACGGCGCAGGCTACCGGATAGATGACAATATTCTTCGATCCGGAGTTGTTCTCGGCGCTGTCAGCGTCTTTGATGTTAAGCACATTGCGGATGAATTCGATGAAGGCGTACTGGAATCCGCCGCAGGTGCCGAGAAACGGCCAGTCCCGCCGCCGCGCGAACTCAATGCCTTTGAGCATGCCCTCGAAGCTCTTATAGGGGCTCCCGGGAGAAGCCCATAGGCCGTCGAACGCAGCGAGCTTTTCTTCTCCGCCTGGATCGGAGAGGGACGGTGTAGGAATCCATTCCGATTCCACTTTTATGCCCAGCTTGCGGGCGGCATGCTGCAGGGAGTCGTTGGTGGCGTGATGCGAGCGAAATTCGGCGTTGAAATCGCCCAGGATTCCGATGCGTACGGCGTCGCTCACGCATTTGATTGTACTAGAGGGCATGGGCCGGGACCGGCGACAAGACGGGCAAAACTGCGGGACAGGGTGTTAGCAGTGTGGGTACGGGCGTGATCGTCACGAAGCGCGGTTAGAGCAGCTTTTCGATGCTCAGAAAGACGTAGAGGCTGACCAGCGCCAGCACGGGCCCTCCCCAGATCATCAGGGTGCTTTTCCATGCCAAATTGCGCGCGACTTCTTTCTGGCTGCGCCAGGAAATCAGAAAAGTCTTGTTGTTGGCGCCCTTCATCAGCACGACCCGCGGATGCGGGTCGAAGCCGTTCGCGGCCGAATCGCTCTCGGTGTTGGAGGGGTTGCTGAGGGCGTTGGCCGAAGCGGACGGGTCCCTGGCTACCTGCACTGCGGTGCCTGCGCCCGTTGGGGTCAATCCCGCTGCGGCCCAGGCCGCCGGGTTCGAGATTCCCGCCTTCGACAATGCGTCAGCGACTTTTTCGCTCGGCGCCGGATTCACTGTCCGCGCGCTGGCAGTGACTCCCGGAGACATTTGAATCTGCTGCGGCGGAACGTTGAACCGTTCTGCGAACCGCTGTTCCAAAGCCGCATCCCCGCTGCCGCCCGGCGACCCCAGGTTGATGGAAAACGAATTGACCGATATGGAAACGTGCGAAGAAGTGGAGCTGATGGGTTCGTTGTTTACGATCGGCTGCGGCGTAACCTCAAATCCAGGATTCTCCGCCAACGTGCCCAGAATGAACAGAGCGTTCTTGGGCTTGATGCAGTACTCCTGCACCTTGATTTTGTTCCTGGTCGCGACCCCGTGGCGGCCCAGAAATGCAACCACATTGGGAGGCGCCGGCTCTTTGGTGGTAAAGAAGGAATTGCAGAATTCCTGCTCGAAATCGCGATGCAGGTCGAGATCGGCGCCGCGCGGGTCCACCAGCAGGCGGCCGGTGTTGTCGTCCACGAAGAACGGCAGGTGCATGCACTCGCCGGCGACCTTGACCCACGATTTGTTCTTGCCCTGCTGTTTCAGCTCCCAGACCAGGGTTCGGTAGTAATAGCAGGGGCGCGCCGTGATGGGCGCGACCATCGTGTACGGACCAAGAGCCAGGCCGTTGATTTCCACCATGCCCATGGGAGCGCTGCGAATTTTCGAGAACGGCGTGTCGAGAATCAGGCGGCGGCGCAGCAGCAAGCGAAATCCGTGGATGAACAGGCCGATGCCGGCGCAGAAACCGACGACGCACCAGATCAACAGTGACGTGGGGTCGTTGGAGCGAATGATGAAAGCAAGTAGAGTCACGACGGAATCCCGGGACGCGCCGGACACACCGCGTCCCCTACTCAGGCTAGCGAATGAAGCAGCGAAGTTGCAGCAGAAAACAGAATTGTGTACTTACGCTGGTAACGGGAAGAAGCTGACGGCTGAAGGCTGGTAGCTGACGGCTGACCTTATCCGCCGGCCTTGAGTTCCGTCAGTACCTGCTTGGCGATTTCCTTCAGAGTTTCGAAGACGCCGATGCCCTGAAAGGCAACCGCCTCGACGACCGGCTCGTTCTTGCGCCGCAGTTCGGTGGTCAGCATTTCCACAGGAAGAATATTGGGCAGGTCGCGTTTGTTGAGCTGCAGGACGTAGGGAATCTTGTTGAAGTCGTAGCCGTGCTCTTTCAGGTTCGACATGAGGTTGTCGAGCGCTTCGACGTTGGCGTCCATGCGCTGTTCCTGGGAGTCGGCCACGAACACAATGCCGTCCACGCCCCGCAGAATCAGCTTGCGGCTGGCGTCGTAGAAAACCTGGCCGGGAACGGTATAGAGGTGGATGCGCGTCTTGAAGCCGCGCACCGAGCCGAGATCGAGGGGCAGAAAGTCGAAGAACAGCGTACGCTCCGTCTCCGTGGCCAGCGAGATCATCTTGCCCTTCTGCTGGTCCGCAGTCTTCTGGTAGATCATCTGCAGGTTCGTGGTCTTGCCGCCCAGACCGGCGCCATAGTACACGATCTTGCAGTTAATCTCGCGGGCTGCGAAGTTGATGAAACTCAAAGGCTTTCCTTACGGTGCGCGACCACGATAAGGCCGGGCCACGCACACCAATGTCCTTTTAGGGGGCTCGCGGCTTTTATATCACACCAGGGGTATCCCAGGCAGGTTACTCAGGTGACCCCTGTCTGGCTCGGTCCCCGCAAGCCTTGGTTAATACACAGAGAAATCGTTACCGAGCTGAGGGCGTCGAGTAGTATCCGCCCTTGGCGTAGACCTTCAGCCCTTTGCGGTCAACCAGCACGTTGATATCGCGGTAGGCCGAGCTGCCGGTTATGGCCTGGGGCGCGTAACCCAGCGTGTACTGGTTCCGGGCCTCAGAGGTGATCGCCGCGTAGGCATCTTCGATCGCATTGCGGGAAAGTTCGTGCTGCACCTCCCCACCGCCGGTCGCGGACGAGTATCTCGGAAGAATGTCGGAGTAACCTTGCTCTGGCAGATGAACTTTCCCAACCTGGCGAAAAACAGGTAAGGACCCACCCCCCACTACAACTGCCTTGACCTGGATGTCGCGGCTCTGGAGCACACGCAGCACATCTCGGTAGCTGGCCCGGCTGCCCAACTCGCGCCCATCGCTGATAACGAAGATGACTTTGCGGCGGGTGCGCTCGCGCTTGCTCAGGTCGACTGCGGCCCGCAGAATGGCGTCATTCAGTACATGCGCCTCTCTGGGCGGAGTATTTACTGGTTGGATCATCGGCCCGCCCACCGGAGCTCCGTTGACGGTCGGCGGACCGGCCGCCAGCGGCCCACTCAGGACCGCAGGGCCATTGTTGCGGCCTCGCACATCTTTCAATTCGTTCAGCGCCGCCGTCAGCTTCTCGGGATGGCGGGTAAAGTCGGTAACCTGGCTCACCGTGCTGCTGTAGGTATAAATTGCCGCTTCATCGTAGGGACTGAGGGCTCCGACCAGCGCCGAGTAAGTCTGGTTCACCTTCTGCACGTCCACGTCGGGCATTCCGATGTCGAGCACGATCGCCACCGAAAGTTCCAGCGGATCGCTGGAGAAAAAGGTCAGCGTCTGTTTCTTGCCATTCTCGAGCACCGTAAAATCTTTGGGAATCAGACCATCCACGCGGCGCCCGCTCGAGTCCTTCACCATGACAGGAACCTGAACGAAGTTGGTGGACACGGAAATCTTGTAGAGCTCGTCTTTGGCGTTGAGCTGGTTCCGCGGACCGGTCCCCGGAGGAAGGGTCTCGATGGGAGGCATCGGGGGCGGAGCTGGCTTCTGTTCCGGCGTCTGCGAATTGCCATTCGGAGCCGGTTGTGGCCTGGGGGCCGCGCCAGGCGGTACGTCCGGGAATGTGGGCTTGGCAGGCGGCGGCTGCACTGTTGACGGCGCATCCGGGAGATTCTGAGCCGGCTGAGCATTTGAGGGCGGTTGCGGGGGCGTTTGCGACTGCGTCGGGCTGGCTGACTGCGCCCACAGCACCGGTACCGGCAGGGCCACTACCGCCAGGCCAAAGGCCAGAGCCAGCACGGCCTTTCCCGCGCCTCTCTGACGAACGTCACTCCGCTTTAGCGCCGTCATAGTCTTCCTCGAGGCCTTCCTCCCGCAACCGGGAAAAACTTCCCTTCTTGGGATGCCCGATCCAGCCCATTTGGTGCATCTAAGTTACAGGATTAGACTAACAAAGAATCGTGAGAGAATCCTGCATGCCCAAGTTTTCCGTTTCCTGCTCCAGAATTTTATCGCTTCTGGCCCTGGTTGCCTTGTCGGCCACGGCCTGGTTGACTTTTGCCCAGCAGTCCGCATCAGGCCAGCAGCAGCCGTCTTCGGCAGGCCAGAACTCTGCCGGCCAGGCCACCGACCAGTCTCAGGAACCTACCGAGACGCTCAAAGTGAACGTCAACGTGGTGAACCTGTTCTTCAACGTCAAAGACAAGCACGGAGCCCTCATCCCCAACCTCACCAAGGATGATTTCCAGGTCTTTGAGGACGGTAAGCCCCAGACTATCAAGTACTTCACCGCCGAATCCAATCTGCCGCTCACGCTCGGCATCCTCATCGACTCCTCGGGCAGCCAACTGCGAGTGCTCGACATGGAAAAGGAAGTCGGTGGGGCTTTTCTGAAACAGATCCTCACGGATAAGGATTTGGCGTACGTCATCGATTTCAACATCGACGCCAGTCTTCTGCAGGACTACACCCGCGACGTTCACCGTCTGCAAGCCGCTCTCAACAAAGTCAAAATCAACGCGGGCTACGTGAACCCAGTGCCCGGCGCAGGCAACCCCGTACCCACCTCACCCAGCACCCAGCGCGGCACGGTTCTGTTCGACGCTGTATATCTCTCGGCCCACGACATGCTGGCCAAAGAAATCGGGCGCAAGGCCATGATTCTGCTCACCGATGGCCAGGATGAAGGCAGCCAGCTCAAGATCAAAGACGCGATTGAAGCGGCACAAAAAGCCGATGCCATTGTCTACGTCCTGCTCTGTGCCGACCGGGGATTCTATGGTGGATTCGGGGGCGGTTATTCCGGCGAATACGACATGGACAAACTCACCCAGCAAACCGGCGGGCGCGTCATCAATGTGGGCAACAAGTTCGACAAGCTCAGAGAAGCTTTCGACCAGATCGCCGCCGAACTGCGCAGCCAGTACAACATCGGCTACACTCCCATCAATACCAAACTCGACGGCAGCTACCGCAAGCTGGAAGTCAAGAACAAGGAAAACTACAAGATCCAGGCCCGCGCCGGGTACTACGCCGGCGTCAGCAAAGACTGATCCGGATTCGAGCGTATCCGGCTTACGCCGGGGAAAGTGGCCGCGCCCGGAAATGCCGCGTGAGAGCCATGAGTACCCGGGCGCCGGGCCAATGCGTCTGATCGCGACTTTTTATCAGATCAGCCTCCCTCCCGGTTTATTAGGCTTCGACATCTGTACAATCGACCGAACACTGGGTGATTGCGACATTCCTAAAATGGCGCCTAGCGATTGCCAAAAGGAGGCACGGTGGAGTTTGTAATGTTTGAAGATGTGGACGGCCTGGAAGTCTTTGTGAACCCCGAACGGGTTATCTGGGTCAGGGAATATCCCAACCAGGTGACAGTAATCAGCTGTGGACAGGACGACAGGTTTGCGGTACGCCTCGCTCCTGCTCATGCCGTTGCTGCGTTGGGCAAAACGGCTCGCTGAACCGGAGGATCGGTATTTTCCGCAGGCTTTTTACCATCGCATTCGACGGCCTGAGTTTCCTTACCCTGAAGGACACGCAGCGGCCCGACACGCCCGGGCCGCTGGACAGCCGGGGGCGGCTGTCCCCACATGGGCATTTCAGGGGGCTGCAAACGTGACACGGCGGCGTCTTCCGCCGTCTTTACTCCACCGTTTCGGTCCAAGGCACGGTTCGGCCTTCGCGGCTGCTCTTGTGTGCGAGCAGAAGCGCGCGCATCACCCGCAGTGCGTGCTGCGGCGACACATCGAGCGGCGCCCGCTTATCGATCGCGTCGCGGACATTGGCATAGAAGCCGCGATAATCTCCGCGTTCGGTCTTCACTTTTCGAGTCTCGCCGCTCACCAGGCTCAGCGTGCCCCAGCGTTCTTCCGGCTCCAGGCCCCAATCCGGGCCCCACTGATCGCCGTCGGGACAAGCCGGGCTGCGCAGAATTTCCTCCTGCGGATCCATGCCGTACTTCACGAACGATCCCCGGGTTCCGTGAATGAGCACGTGCGGGCCGGGAGCATAGGCGATGATCCGCGCCCGCAGCTCGGCCCGCAGGCGCGGATATTCCATGCTCACGTCAAAGGCGTCGTCGATGGCGGAAGTTGCGCGCTGGCGGAAGGCCGAGGCGGAAATTGTCTCCGGCTCGCCGAACAGCACCAGCGCCTGATCAATCAGGTGCGGGCCGAGGTCCCAGAGCACGCCGGCCGCGGGAAAATCGGCGCGCTCCCGCCAGGCGTTGGGCTTGGCCTCAAGGCGGAAGCGGTCGAAGCGCGCTTCAAACTCGGCGATTTCGCCCAACTCGCCCGCGGCCAGGAGCTTCTTCACGGTTCGAAAAACGCCATCCCAGCGGCGGTCCTGATAGACGGTGAGCGAACGCCCGCGCTCGGCGGCCAGATGCACCAGTTGCTCGGCTTCGGCCATCGTGGGCGTGAAAGGCTTGTCCACGACCACGTCTCGCCCGGCTTCGAGACAGGCCTTGGTATAGGAAAAATGGGAATCGTTGGGCGTGGCGACCGCGCACAGGCCGATGGTCTTGTCGGAGAGCATTTCATCCAGGGTGCGCGCCACGCGGACCTTGGGATATCTTTCCTTGGCCCGCGAGCCGTGCCGCTCGAGAATGCACGCCAGCTCCATCCCCGGAACGCCCAGAATCACGGGCGCATGAAACGCCTGTCCCGCCAGACCAAATCCGATCAGACCCACTCGAATCATGGTTGATTTTTTCTCCGACTGCCAAGACAAGAATTCAAACGCGAGAAAAGCTTAAACCACAGAGGGCACAGAGACCACAGAGGAAAACGAGAGCTTACCGGTCCTTCAGGCGGCGCACGAATTTCAGCCCCGACCAGACTTCAGTGACGGCACAGACTTTCACGTCCACCAGGCCTGCCGCCAGCCCGATTGCGCGCACGACGTTTTCGTCGAGATCCGTTGCCACCCCGGAACTTTTCTTAGGCCAGCTCACCCAGAGCATTCCGGCGGGAGCAAGCTGCCGCGCGATCGGTTTGAATTCTTTCGTCAATTCGGTTTTCGAGCGGGTGAACACCATGGCGAAGTCGAGCGGAGTTCGTCCATCGCGAACCGCTGCGCAGGCGGTGAGCGCGGCTTTCAATTCGCCGAGCACTTCAGACGGTGCTTGGACGAACTGCACGCGGAATCCGTCCTTGATCCCCAGCTTTTTCGGAAGTGGTGTGCCTGAATATCCGGGCATGCAGTTGAACGGTCCCTAACGGATGACGGCGGTCCCAGGAAGAGAAGCTGACGCTGCCGGGGCGTAGTATCCGCGCCGCGACCGCACCCGCAGATCTTTCCGGTTGTTGGCGACGATTTCAATGGTGCGGTAATGCCCGTCAGCCCTGAAGTCGGCCGGCTTGTAGGCAATGGCGTACTGGCTGCGCAGCTCGTCCTGAATTTCGGCAAACGCGTCGGATACGTCGCGAATCTGGAAGGGGAAGAAGGCGCGCCCGCCGGTCGCGTCGGCAATGCGCTCCAGGATCTTGTCGCCGGGCCCTTTGGTGCCGCTCACGTTGGTGCTGATGGTGTAGACAATCGATTCGGCGCGCTGTGCCATCTCGATGGCTTCTTCGCGGGTGACGTGGCTTTGGTTATCCTCGCCATCGCTGAGCAGAATGATGGCGCGCCGCACCGGCGTGGCCTTGGGCGCTTTCAGCAATTTGTCGCGGCAGGCGTAATAGAGCGCGTCGTAGAGCGCCGTGCCGCCGCCGGGACGCAATTCGTGCACGCCGTGCGCCAGCGCTTCCGTGTCGTCGGTAAAATCCTGCGTAACCTCGGGAGTCACGTCAAAACCCACCACAAAGGCTTGATCGTAGCTGCGGCGCACCGTTTGGTTCAGAAACTCGACGGCGGATTCCTGCTCGAATTTGAACCGGTCGCGCACCGAGTTGCTGGCGTCAATGAGCAGCCCCACCTGCAGGGGCAGGTTGGTCTCGGCGTTGAAGCTGCGAATCTCATCCGGAGGCCGGTTGTCATCCACCACGCGGAAATCGGCTTGCTTCAGGTCGGTGATGCGCCTGCCGTGCTTGTCGGTCACCACGAACACGACGTTGACTTCGTTGGAGGGCACCTTGATGGTCAGGACGCGGTCGTCGCTGGGGTTCGCAGCGGCAGGTTGGGCCGGCTGCTCGGGGGCCGGGGCGGGTTGTGCCGCCGGGGTAGCGGGGGAAGAAGTGGTCGCAGCCGGAGGATTCGCAGTCTGCGCTTGTGGCTCTGGCGCGGCGGGCGCAGCCGGTTGAGACGGAGCGGGCGCAGACTGCGCGGCCGCACTGGCTACGAGAGCCAGCACCGTAAATGCGGCAATCCTGATCAACGCTCCTGTCCCCAGGGTTTTCATCTACACACATTATATCCGCCTGCGCCTCGCGCAGCCTCAATCCTCCGATCGGGCTCGGACTGAGCTGCGGCTCCGCGCGCAGCGGTTGGCGGTAAGGCGCGGTTTCTGGTACACCTTACTGCTTGAACCTGGGAACCATCCTCTTTCTTACTTTCGCCGCGGCGCTCGGCGGGGCGCTGAACTCGGTGGCCGGCGGCGGCAGCTTCATTTCGTTTCCGGCGCTGCTGTTTATGGGCGTGCCGCCGATTCCGGCCAATGCCACCAACACGATCGCGCTGTGGACGGGGGCGGCGGCCAGCGGCGGAGCATATCGCAAGCGGCTGGACGTGCCGCGGCGTGTGCTTGTTCCGTTGCTGACTGCCAGCGTGGCTGGCGGATTGGCAGGCGCGGTTCTGCTTCTGAATACGCCGGCACAGACTTTCATGCGCGTGCTGCCATGGTTAATCCTGGGAGCGACGCTGCTGTTTGTCTTTGGCAAGCGCCTCACGGGAGGACGCCAGTCGGCGCTGGGGCGCGAGGCCACGACCGGGGCCCTGGCCGGTGCCACGGCGTTTCAACTGTTTGTCGCCGTTTACGGAGGCTATTTCGGCGGCGGCATGGGCATCGTGATGCTGGCCATGCTGGCCACGTTGGGCATGGCCGACATTCACGCCATGAATGCGCTAAAAAGCGTGATGGGATTTGTGATCAACGGAGTCGCAGTGGTCACGTTTATCGTGGCGCGGGCCGTGTATTGGAAGCAAGGGATTGTGATGATCATTGGCGGCATCGCGGGCGGCTACCTGGGCGCGCACTACGCGCAGAAACTTCCGCAGGCCTGGGTGCGTACATTTGTGGTGCTGGTCGGTACGGGGATGACGGTCTACTTCTTCTGGAAATCGTACTGAGAAAACCATCGGCCACGGATTCACACGGATCTTCACGGATTCAAATTCTGAAAGTTCATAGATCCAAATCCGTGCCAATACGCGGCCAAGGTTTTACTGCAGCGGCGCGGAAACGTGCTCGCCAGAGCTATTGAGCCGCGAATTGAAAGTCACGAATAATCACGGATTGGCTGGCTGCGGGTGTTTCCCGGAAGCACCACAAGTTGATGCCCACGGGAGAAGCCTCCTGGGGGATGTTGGTTGCATTTGAGCTGTAGACTTCGGTTTTAATCACCTCCGCAGTCGTGCCGATCGGCTGAATGCCTTTCATGAGCGTGAAAGTAATTCGCCCGGAAGCCCATTCCATCCTGGCGGTGGTCAGGCTTCCACCCGTAACTTGGAAGTTGTCCTCCCAGGCCGACACACCCTTGGGCTTGCGGTTCCCAGTCGAAGGATAGACGGTAAAGTCGGCATTGCAACCGTTGCAGGTCCTGTTCCACTGCGAGAATTCGATGTCAATTTCGTTCTCGGCGTCGACGCCGATTTTGTGCACCGCCCCGTACGTAAACAGTCCGAGCACCGTGGACTTGTCCATGGCGTAGACATCGCCTTCGACTACCCACTGGTATGTGCCGTAGCCGAAATTGTCCGTGGTAAACAGTTCCGCGGCAGTCCACTTGCCACCCCGGTTCACGATCGACAGGTGCAGGTATCCGTTCTTGTCGACGTTGACGTTTGCCGGGTTACCCCGTGCGACGCCAGCCATGCCACCATCTGTGACCTTCCAGTCGTGACCCTTCCAAAGGATGGTTTGGGCATGGATAAATTGAAAGGGCGCAAAGATGACGGCGCAGATGAGGATTCTAAGCGCGTTTGGCATGATTCCTCCCAAGGGTGGTCGCGATGGCCTTCGCAATTCTAAGACACATTCCCGCTGGTGGACTAATTTGTGCAAGCACTTGGTACTGGGTTTGACCCTCCCCACGCCGTTCTTTAGACTGAAGGATTCAGTTCACTTGCAGGTTCCCACACTATGGCAGACAGCATTCATGTGAAGCTCCCGGACGGGAGCGTCAAGGAAGTTCCCAAAGGCACGACCGCGCTCGAGATTGCGAAGTCCATCAGCCCGCGTCTGGCCGAGGCGGCGCTGGCGGCCAAGATATCTTCCAACGCCGAACAGGCGGGCGAGGGCGCCCGCCCCACCCTGATCGACTTGACCCGCCCGCTCGAAAAAGACATCGACCTTCGCATCCTGACCGAAAAGGATCCGGAGGCGCTGGAAATTTACCGGCATTCGTCGGCACACTTGCTGGCGGCGGCCGTGCTCGAGCTTTTCCCGGAGACCAAGCTGGGCCATGGGCCCGCGACCGAGAGCGGATTCTTCTACGACTTCTACCGCCCGACCGCGTTTACCCCGGAAGACCTGGAAAAGATCGAGAAGAAGATGCAGGAACTGGTGGAGCAGAACATTCCCTATGCGCGCGAGTTTCTGCCCCGCGACCAGGGGCTGGCCGAATTCAAGAAAGACGGCGACTTCATGAAGTGCCATTTCATCGAGCAATTCACCAAGCCCGATGAAAAGATTTCGATTTACCGCACCGGCAAGTTCACCGACTTCTGCCGCGGGCCGCATGTCCCGTCGACGGGCAGGATCAAGGCGTTCAAGCTGCTCAACATTGCAGGCGCGTACTGGCTGGGAGATGAGAAAAACCCGCAGCTGCAGCGGATCTACGGTACGTCGTTTTTCTCGAAGAAGGACCTCGACAATTATCTGAAGCAGGTCGAAGAGGCGAAGAAGCGCGACCATCGCGTGCTGGGCAAGCAGCTCGACCTGTTTTCCATACAGGAACTGGCCGGGCCGGGGCTGATTTTCTGGCATCCCAAGGGCGGGATCATCCGCAAGGAGATGGAAGACTGGATGCGCTCCGAGTACCTCAAGCGCGGCTACGCGCTGGTGTGCACGCCGCATGTGGCGCGGCGGCAGCTGTTTTATACCTCGGGGCACGAGGGCTATTACTCGCAAAACATGTTCGACGCCATGGAGCTCGACGACGCCGAATATCGGCTGAAGCCGATGAACTGCCCCGGCCACATTCTGATTTACCGGGATTCGCTGAAGTCGTATCGCGATCTGCCGGTGCGGCTGGGCGAACTGGGCACGGTGTATCGCTACGAGCGTTCGGGAGTGATGCACGGCCTGATGCGCGTGCGCGGATTCACCCAGGACGACGCGCACATTTTCTGCACGCCGGAGCAGATCGAAGGCGAGATCGCGCTGTGCCTTGATTTTGCCCTGGATGTGCTGAAGGATTTCGGTTTCGACCAGTTCCAGACCGAGCTTTCGACGTGGAATCCGGAGGACCGTAAGAATTTTGTGGGCAGCGAAGATCAGTGGAACCACGCCACCGAGTCGCTCGAAAAAGTGCTGAAGGAGAAGAAGATTGACTACAAGACGATGCCCGGCGAGGCCGCGTTCTATGGGCCGAAAATTGACATCAAGCTGGTGGATGCGATCGGGCGGCTCTGGCAGCTCTCGACGGTGCAATTCGACTTCAACCTGCCGCAGCGCTTCGGACTCGAATACGTCGCCGAAGATGGATCGCGCAAGCAGCCGGTCATGGTGCATCGCGCGCTGTACGGGTCGGTGGAACGCTTCTTCGGCGTGCTGATCGAACACTACGCGGGCGCGTTTCCGGTGTGGCTGTCGCCGGTGCAGGCGGTGATGATCCCGATCAGCGAGCGGCACGCGGAGTATGCGAATAAAGTCGCGGCGCAGCTGAAGGCGATCGGCGTGCGCGTGGAAGTGGATGCGCGCAACGAGAAGATGAACGCCAAGATTCGCGAGCACGCCATGCAGAAGGTGCCGTTTTTACTCGTCGTCGGGGATAAAGAGGCGGAGGCGGGAAAGGTGAACGTCCGCTCGCGGGGGAAAGAGAAGACCGAGGACATGCCGGCGGCGGAGTTCGTGGAGAAGATCAGAAAGCTGATCGCGGAGAAGAGCGCGGGAGTGTAGGCGCCGGGTTCTCCGTGGAGCCCCGGACGCCGCGTCCGGGGAGCAGCGCTTTATGCTCGTCCCTTGAAAGTCACCGCTGCTGTCTGGGCGGACGAGGGCGTCCGCCCCTCCAACTGTATGTGCGCGGAGTTGTAAGATGCCTTGATGCATTCACTCGCGGAGCGCGTGCTTGGCCATATCCGGCGGCAGGAGCTGCTGAGGGCCGGGGATCGCGTTGGCGTGGCCGTTTCCGGCGGGATCGATTCGGTTGCGCTTTTGCGGTTGCTGCTGGAGTTGCGGGGCGAATTGGGGATTGTCCTTTCGGTTGTTCATTTCAATCACAAGCTGCGCGGGGCGGAATCGGACGCGGACGAGAAGTTCGTCGCGGAATTGGCTCGCGAGCATGATCTGGAGTTTCCTGTTGATGGCGACGATGTGGCGGAGCATGCACGCGAGGAAGGCGTCAGCGTAGAAGCGGCGGCGCGGGAGTTGAGGTATGGATTCTTCCGGCTTTTGTTAGGGGAAAGTCCCTCAGGGGCTAAAGCCCAGATCCTTGAGGGCGGCACTGATCGCAGCGCTGGAAGCGCTGCGCCACCCCAAAGCAAATCCCAGGGGCTAAAGCCCTCTGTTTCAGAAGTTGCCCCGGGACGCGGCCCTGAAGGGCCGCTCTTCCACGGTGATGGTCGGAGCAGGGAGCTTCCCGCACGCGACACCGCTGAAGCCGTGCCCCTCCCGGTTTCCGGTGCCCATCCTGACGGCGCGGCTGGAAGCCGCGCCCTTTCAAAACACGTCCAGGCCGCTCAAGTCAAAATCCCCACCCTGTCCCCGCAAAAAGCGCGGGGACAAGGGTGGGGCACCCGCCAGGGACAAGGGTGGGGCAACCTGCCAGAAGGGTGGGGCACCCAGCTTCCCCATCTGGACAAGATCGTTACCGGGCACACGCTCGACGATCAGGCCGAGACCGTCCTGATGCGGATGATTCGCGGGGCGGGCATGCGGGGGCTGGGAGGGATTTATCCGCGAATTCCGGTGGAAGACGATGAGGGAGAGATTTGCGGCGAGATTGTGCGGCCGCTGCTGGCGATTCGGCGGCGTGAGCTGGAGCAGTATCTCAACGACATTGGGCAAAGCTGGCGCGAAGATTCGAGCAATACTGACGCTGCGCTGACCCGCAACCGCGTGCGCAAGCTGGTGGTGCCGCTGCTGGAAAAGGAATTCAATCCGGCGGTGGCGGAGAGTCTGGCGGAGCTGGCTGAGATTGCGCGGGGCGAAGAAGATTATTGGGAAAATGAAGTGGCGGGCTGGATGGGCACGACGGTGCACTGGTCTGAGCCCGAGTGGGCGCGGGACGCGGGTTCTCAGGCGAGCTTGGTGCAGATTGCATCGGCGGGCGGCAGCGAACCTCAGGGGCTAAAGCCCCTCGCTCCAGAAGATTCGTCTGTACGCGGCCCTAAAGGGCCGCTCTTCCACGTGACGTCGGATGCGGATCTGCGGTCAAGAATCGCCAACGCTCCCTGGCTGGTCATGAATGCATCCGTCAGCCGGCTGTGGTTGTTGGGCGAGCCGGTTGCCGTGCAACGCAGGGTGATCAAAGCGGTTGGCGCACACGCGGGAATTCCGCTGGAGTTCAAGCACGTGGAAGAGATTCTGCGCTTTGCCGCTGAAGACGCCGGCGCGGGCAGGGAGTTGTCGCTGCCACTGGGATGGAAGGCGAGGCGTGATGCCGAGGAGATCGTCTTCCTGACTCCCGACCTGCGCCAGCCGCTCGCGTCGCAGGACTACGAATACGAGTTGCCGATTCCAGGAACAATCGTGGTCAACGAAACCGGCACGCAAATCGAAGTGCTGCACATTCCCGCCGATGCGGTGGCAGCGTATAATCCTGAGGAAGTTCTGGATGCGGCATCCTTGCGCGGACCGTTAACGGTGAGGAACTGGCGTCCGGGAGACCGGTTCTGGCCGGCCCATACCAAATCCCCCAAGAAAGTTAAAGAATTGCTGCAGGAGCGGCACGTAGCGCAGCCGGAGCGCCGGTCATGGCCGGTGGCGGCGAGCGGAAATGAGATCGTGTGGGTGCGGGGATTTCCGGCACCGGCGAAGCTGCGGGCGGCGCCGGGGCGGGAGGCGATCCGGATCGTAGAGCGGCCCCTCGCCGGGACGCCGACGGCGTAGAATTGAGCGGCAGGGCGGGAGAAACCAAACTTCGATGAGCGGCGCGAGAGTTGAGCCCCTGCGGCAGGTCATCACGACCGAGCAGATTCAGAAGCGGGTGAAGGAACTGGGGCGGCAGATCTCCGACGACTACAAAGGGCAAACCGCCGGAAATCAGGCGGTTCAGGTGCTGGCCGTGCTGGAGAATGCGTTCATGTTTCTGGCCGACCTGGTGCGGGTGCTGGAAGTCCCGATCGTTTGCCAGTTCATCAAGCCGAAGTATCGCCGGACGAAGGACGGATCGGCCAACGAGGTGATGGAGATCTTCTTCAGCCACGAACCCGACATTCGCGGTCAACACATTCTGCTGGTTGAGGGGCTAGTGCACTCGGGGGTAACCAGTGAGTTCCTGATGGCCGACCTGCGGGCGCGAGGGGCGGCGTCGGTGAAGCTGGTGACGCTGCTCGACCGGCAGGCGGCGCGCCGGGTGTCGCTGCAGCCCGACTACTTCGGCTTCCTGGTGGATGAGACTTTTCTGGTGGGATACGGCCTGGGCGCGGTCGAGCAGACGAGCCGCAACCTGCCCTATGTAGCGGCGGCAAGTCTAAGTGGCCCCGTGACTTAAGTCATATTCGCTGGTTCACTTCTTTTTTGTGCAGAAAAGGTAGAATAGGACCAGGGATTTGGCCAATCAAAAGTTGGCCATGGGCATCTAATATAGCTGCAGGAGTAGGTGTAGGCAGTGACCCCTGTTCGAGGAGTCTTCTAGGTGAACTCAACTGTAAAGACCGTGCTCTTCTGGGTGCTGATCGTAGTCTCAGGACTGCTGCTGTACCAACTGCTGAAGAGCGCCCGCGACGGGCAAAAGGACGTAGAACTCAACGTCACGCAGTTCATGAGTGACATCGACCAGGGCAAAGTCCACGAGCTCACGGTCAACGGGATGGAAGTGCGCGGAAAGCACACCGATGGTTCCGCCTTCCACACCACTGCGCCCGCAAATTACTTCACTCCGGAGATGTTGAAGACGTTGCAGAGCAAAGGCGTCAGCATCACTTTCCGCGACATCAATGGCGGAAACTGGGCGTGGCTGATCCAGGTGATTCCGTTTGTACTGATTGGAGCCGTGTGGCTGTTCATGCTGCGCCAGATGCAGACGGGCGGGAACAAGGCATTGTCGTTCGGCAAGAGCCGGGCGCGGCTGCTCTCCATGCAGCAGAAAAAAGTCACGTTCAAAGATGTGGCGGGCGTGGATGAGGCCAAAGAAGAGCTGCGCGAGATCATCGAATTCCTGCGCGAGGCACAAAAATTCCAGAAGCTGGGCGGGCGCATTCCGAAAGGCGTGCTGCTGGTAGGGCCTCCGGGAACGGGCAAAACACTGCTGGCGCGGGCGGTTGCTGGCGAAGCGAACGTGCCGTTTTTCTCGATTTCCGGTTCGGATTTTGTGGAGATGTTTGTCGGCGTCGGGGCCAGCCGGGTGCGCGATCTGTTTGAGCAGGGCAAGAAAAACGCTCCCTGCATTATTTTCATTGACGAAATTGACGCGGTGGGGCGGCATCGCGGCGCCGGCCTGGGCGGCGGGCACGATGAGCGCGAGCAGACGCTGAATCAACTGTTGGTCGAAATGGACGGGTTCGAGTCGAACGAAGGCGTGATTCTGATGGCCGCGACCAACCGTCCAGACGTGCTCGATCCGGCCCTGCTGCGGCCGGGGCGGTTTGACCGGCGGGTGGTGGTGAGCCGTCCGGATGTGCGCGGACGCGAGGAAATCCTGCGCGTGCATACCCGCAAGAAGCCGCTGGCCGAGGACGTTGATCTTTCCGTGCTGGCACGCGGCACTCCGGGATTCTCCGGGGCGGATATCGAGAACATGGTCAACGAGGCGGCCCTTGCGGCGGCACGGCAGAACCGTAAAGCGGTTCTGATGTATGACTTCGAGCTGGCCAAAGATAAAGTCCTGATGGGCGTGGAGCGCAAGTCGCTGCTGCTTTCGGACGCGGAGAAGCGGAATACGGCCTACCATGAGGCCGGGCATGCGCTGGTGGCGGCGAAAATGCCGAATTCCGATCCGCTGCACAAGGTCACGATCATTCCGCGCGGCATGGCGCTCGGCGTCACCATGCAGCTGCCCATTGATGACCGGCACAACTATTACAAGAACTATCTGGAGACCGAGATCGCCATTCTGATGGGCGGGCGCATCGCGGAAGAGCTGTTCCTGAACTGCATGAGCACGGGCGCCGGCAACGACATCGAACGGGCCACGGACCTGGCGCGCAAGATGGTCTGCGAGTGGGGCATGAGCGATCTGGGTCCGCTGACCTTCGGCAAGAAGGAAGAGCAGATCTTTCTCGGACGCGAAATCGCACAGCATCGCGATTACAGCGAAGACACGGCGATCAAGATTGACCAGGAAGTGCGCAAGCTGGTCAATAACGGCTACAACACCGCCAAGCAGATCCTGTCGGATAATCGCGACACGCTCGAAAAGATTGCCCGGGCGCTGATTGAACGGGAAGTGCTCGACGCGCACGAGATCAAGCTCCTGGTCGATGGCCAGGAACTGCCTCCGGTGCAGGCGCCGCCGTCGAAGCCGGAAGACGGCGTGCAACATGTGATCAAGCCAGACCTGCAGCCGGGACGGGCTCCAAAGGCCGGTGAGCGGCCGGCGACGGCGTAAGAGCAGTTGCAGTAATTAGTTGCCAGTTTGGGGCGGCCTTGCGGCCGCCCTTTTTACTGCTGATAGGGAGCCGGCTGGTCGACGCCCGCTCGGCTCTCGGATAGAAGAAGCGATTATTTCACGCGATTCGACGCGAGCCCTCGAACAGACGGGCAGTGGCAACTCCAAAGATAAAGCCACCAATGTGCGCCAGGTATGCCACGCCGCCGGTCTGCACGTGTGCCACAGTGCCTGCCTGGAAGAGCTGAGTCAGAAACCAAAAACCAATTAAGAGGGCTGCCGGGATGAACCTGATTCGCGCGAACACGAATATGAACAGAAGCGTGCGAATCTGATCAGTAGGATAGGTCACCAGAAACGCGCCCATCACCGCTGCGATTGCTCCGCTGGCGCCGAGGTTGGGCACCGTGGAATGCGGGTCGGCCAGAACCTGGGCAAGCATGGCCACGAGCCCGCCAAGCAGGTAGAAGACAAGATATCGACCCCGGCCCATGGCATCTTCGATTTCGGGGGCAAAGGCCCATAAGAAAATCATGTTGCCGATGATGTGCGACCAACTGCCGTGCATGAACATGGCGGTCAGAATCGTGATCCAGTGATGGCCGGAAACAATTTGCGCGGGCACCGCTGACCACTGCATCACGAATGATTCGCCGCGCATCAGCTCAAGCACAAAAACAACGGCATTCACCACGATGATGAGGGCGGTAACCAGGGGGACGCGTGCCGGGCGCCGCGAGGCATCGCCTAACGGAATCAAGCCTCCCATGCCGTATTCCTCCGTTCAGTTTTCGGTCAACGCCAGGTTTCAGCGGACACAACTACCCCGAAGCGCCGCATCCTGCCTCGCGTCGCTAGAGCGAGCTTTCCCAAATGTTGCCCCGACCCACTAAGCAGCCAATTTCGACTCGATCGTGTCCGCTGCCTTCCGGACCGCGAAAGAGACCATCACCCGTGTAACGCCGCTGATGATCATGCTCACGCCGACCAGCGTGCCTATCGCCCAGGCCGAACTCGACGGCCATTGTGTGTAGATCATCAGCCCCAACAACAGAGTAATGATCCCGTCAAGCAAAACCCAACCGGATCCTCGGATTGACCGTATCCTGAAAAACAAAACAATGTTCAGGATGCCCTCCACCAGAAAAAGCGATGCCAGTACCAAAGTGAGCGACACCACACCCAGTGCTGGACGCGCAATCAGGTACACACCAAAGCAGATATATGCCAGCCCTACCAGCAGTCTCCAGATCAGACTGCCTGCTTCGCGTGTGTGAAAAGCGACGGTCAAGTGAACCACACCTGCCAAAACGATGAGCCAGGCAAGTACCGCGTTGACCGCGACAGCGGCGAGAAACGGCGATCCCACCGCCAGCATGCCCAAGATGATGAGCGAAACGCCCCACACGATGGACCATGTCGAAGCCGAGCGCACAATACCGGACGGAGTCTGCTGCGCCATAGAGACCTCCTCAAATGGACGAGCGGATTATCTTGCGAAGGGAATCTATCTTACTCAAAGAAATGCAAGAGCGCTACGGCAACCGGAAAGAACCCGCGTAGCGGCTCCCTGGCCATTCCCCCAAGGCGTCCTAATTCCTGCAAAATCTGCCTGTTACTGTCTCGATTCGGCGCTGGACAGGGGGTCCCAAGTGGCTCGTTTTGTGCTATAATTTAACCAGTCCGAAACGGTCGTAAGTATTTGGAATTTCAATGACTTGAAGTCGAGTTGAGCGACTTCGACGCGGGCCGGATCGGGACGAAATTTCCAGCTAGTTTCCAGAGCTGAGCAAGACCGGGTTCAGAGAGAAAATCGGGACATTTTCGCGGAGCGAAATGGCCACCAAAGAGATCAATACTCCCATCGCAGAGAGCAAAACAAAAAACGGAAAAGTGACTTCGATCAACGGAGGGATTTCAGCACCCGGCACGCCCGCTGACTCTACCCCCGTCACGAGCAATGGGGGCTACACGGCTGAGTCCATCAAAGTGCTGGGCGGCATGGAAGCGGTGCGCAAGCGTCCGGCGATGTACATCGGATCGACGGGCGAGTTGGGGCTGCACCATCTGGTCTACGAAGTGGTCGACAATTCCGTGGACGAGGCGCTGGCCGGCTACGCCAGCAAGATTGAAGCCACGATTCATCTCGACAACTCCATCACCGTGATTGACGACGGGCGCGGCATTCCGGTGGACGACATGGAGATTGACGGCGAGAAAGTTTCCGCGGCGCAGGTGGTGATGACCAAGCTGCATGCGGGCGGCAAGTTCGATACGTCGTCCTACAAGGTTTCCGGCGGGTTGCACGGCGTGGGCGTGTCGTGCGTGAACGCGCTGAGCGAAGAACTCGAACTCGAAATCTGGCGCGACGGCGCGACCTGGCAACAGACGTATTCCAAGGGCGAGCCGACCAGCAAGCTGAAGAAGACCGGGGTCGCGAAAGTGAAGACCGGAACGAAGGTGCATTTTCTTCCGGACCGCAGCATCTTCACCACCACCGACTACAACTACGACACGCTGGCGCAGCGGTTGCGCGAACTCGCCTTCCTGAACAAGGGACTGCAGATCACGCTCACGGATGAGCGTACGACCGATGCCAAGACCGGCGAAGCCAAGCACACCGAGTTCAAATACAACGGCGGCATCGCGGAGTTCATCAAGCATCTCAATCGCGGCAAACAGGTGTTGCACGACAAGCCGATCTACATGGAAGCCGAGCGCAGCGGCGTGACGATGGAGATCGGGCTGCAGTATAACGACGGATATTCGGAGTCGCTGTTCAGCTTCGCCAACAATATCAACACGGTGGATGGCGGCTCGCACCTGTCCGGCTTCCGCACCGCGCTGACCCGCACCATCAACTACGCGGGACAGCAGCTGGGATTGTTCAAGGACGTCAAAGAGAATCTGACCGGCGACGATGTGCGCGAAGGCCTGGTGGCGGTGATCAGCGTGAAGCTGCCGCAGCCGCAGTTTGAAGGGCAGACCAAGGGCAAGCTGAATTCCGATATCGCCGGAATTGTGACGGCGTTCGTGAACGAGCGGCTGGGCGCGTTCTTCGAGCAGAATTCGACCGTCGCGCGGAAGATCATCAACAAGGCGGTGGATGCGGCGCGGGCGCGCGAAGCGGCGCGCAAGGCACGCGATCTGACGCGCCGCAAGGGCGCGCTCGATTCCGGCGGCCTGCCGGGAAAACTGGCGGATTGCTCGGAACGCGATCCCAACCGCTGCGAGTTGTTCCTGGTCGAGGGCGAATCGGCCGGCGGAACCGCCAAGCAGGGCCGCGACCGGCGTTTCCAGGCGATTCTGCCGCTCAAGGGAAAGATTCTGAACGTCGAGAAGGCGCGCTACGACAAGATGCTGGCACACGAGGAAATCCGCGCCATGATCACGGCGCTGGGCACGGGCATCGCCAAGGAGGATTTCGATCCCACCAAGGTGAGGTACGGCAAGATCATCCTGATGACCGACGCCGACGTGGACGGAAGCCACATCCGGACGCTGCTGCTGACGTTCTTTTTCCGCCACATGCAGGAACTGATCAAGCGCGGCAACGTGTTTATCGCGCAGCCGCCGCTGTTTTCGCTGAAGAAAGGCAAACAGCAGCAGTACATCAAGGACGAGCGCGAGTTCGTGAAAGTGATGGTGAAACGCGCGGCCGAGGGACTGAGCGTGCGTTACGGCGAAGGCGCGGCCAAGATCGAAGGCAAAGATCTGGCGCGCTTCATGACCGTCCTCGACGAGTATCTGGGATTTTTCGACAAGCTGGACAAGCGGGTGCGCAACGAGCGCGTGACCGAACTGATCCCCAGGCTGGACCTGGCCAAGCGCGCCGATTTTGAAGGCGACAAGAAGGCGGCGCCGAAGAAAATTGAGCGGCTGGAAAGAGAAATCAAGAGACTGCAGAAAGACGAAGGCTTCAAGACCGTCGAGGCACGGTTTGACGAAGAGCACAACCTGTGGGAAGTCAGCTTCGTCAACAAGCATGGCGCCGAGCACGTCATCAGCTGGGTGCTGGCTTCGAGCGCCGAGTCCCGGCAGATGATCTCGAAGTACAAACAGATCGAATCGTTCATGGAGCCTCCGTTTGTGGTCGAGACGCTGATCAAGCCGGCACCGGCGAATGGCAACGGCGAGGGAGCAGAGGGCGAGGCGGCCGCAGATGGTGAGAAGGGTGAGAAGAAAGCGGCGAAGCCCGCCAAGCGCAAGGTTGATGTGGAGGTCGTGGAAAAGCTGACCGTCCGCGACCTGCGAGATCACGTGATCAACGAAGGGCGGAAGGATTTTGCTATCCAGCGCTACAAAGGCCTGGGCGAGATGACCGCGCCGCAGTTGTGGGAGACAACGATGGATCCGGAGCGGCGGACGCTGCTTTCGGTGAGACTTGAGGACATCGCCGAATGCGAAACCATCTTTACCACTCTGATGGGCGAGGACGTCGAGGCGCGGCGGAAGTTCATCGAAGAAAACGCGCTGGATGTGAAGAACCTGGACATCTAACTTCTTTGCCGCGGATTCACGCGGATTCACACGGATAAACCAGAACAAAAGTAATCAAAGCAGCCTTCGGGCTGCATTTTTTCGTTGGGCCAAGAACTGGCCTCCATCGTGGCGGCGCCACGCCAAGAACGTCTAGAGCGCGGGAAAACTTCCATCGGTGTTGGGCTCCGGTTTTTCGCCGCGAAAGACGCGCGAAATGCCGCGAACGACCCGGCGCATGGGGAGTTCTCCTTTGGCGTCAGCGAAGAAGATTTCGCCGGTGCGGCTGCTGCGGTAATACCAGCGTTTGAGCATAGCCAGGTGTTCCATGGTTTCGAGGGCAGACTTGGCTTTCGTCGGGGCAAGCGAGGCCAACGCTTCTTCCACTCGCGATTCCATGGACTGCGACTTGGCGTGCTCGGCGGGCTGGATGCAAAACGGAATCGGCCCCGAGATTCGGCCGCCTGTGATGCGGGAAAAGGCAACCGATCCCGTTAGATGGCTGGGCTGAATGATGAGCGCCGACATGCGGTCGAGACGCTGCACGATCTCGGGCAGCTGGCTGAGAACCGGCTTGAGTTTTTCCACGCGGGCATGTATGGCGGCGGCTTCCTCAAAGGCAAGGTTTGCGGACGCGGCTTCGCGTTCGGCTGAGAACTGGCGCAGCAGCGAGTCCCCGGCAGAATCGAAATAGGCCTGCACGCGGTTCACTTCCACGTCGTACTCTTCGTCGGTGCATCCCTTGAAGCACGGAGCCAGGCACATTTTCATCTCGGAATAGATGCATCCGGGAAACTTGGGATCGGGGTGCAGGTCGTCCACGCAGCGGCGCATCTTGAAGAAGTCGAGCGAGTCGTTCATGAACTTCTCGGCGGCAACCCGCGAGACGAACGGGCCGTAGTAGAGCGAACGTCCGTTGAGCCGGCCCAAACGCGTAGTGATCGAGGCGCGGGGATATTCATTCTCGAGATGCAGTTTCACCAGAGGCGCGAAGCGGAAGCGCAGGCGGGCTGAGTAAGTCTTGGGAAACGCGGCGCGCAGAACGGTGTAGAGCAAGAAGCCGGACTCGAAATCCGACCCGGTGGGGGTGTACTCAATGCTTCGGACGCGATCGCGCAGGTTGAGCTTTTTGGTGCGCTCCTCGACCGGCCCGAGAAGGCGCTGCAAACGCCGGCGCAGATTGGCGGTTTTGCTGACATAGGGTTCGGCCTGGGCGTCGGCGCCACGCAGAAGGAACACCGCCGGAGCGGCCGGGACGGTGGCGAAGATCTCGCGGTCTCGCCCCGGCGCGAATTCCAGGCGGTGGGTCAGCACGGATTTATTTTAGTGGGAATCAACCACGGAGACACGGAGGCACGGAGAATCCCAGGATTACCAGAAGCATCGGCTACGGCCACCGAGAAAATCAGCGTTTCTTCTCCGTGTCTCTGTGACTCCGTGGTGAGATGTTACCGAAAACTGGCGCTCCTGACTCGCTCACGGTAATCCTGGCCTTCCATGGTGACGATGCGGCACATTTCAAGGAGTCGAGAGCGCATGCGATCACCAATTCTATCGCCGAGAGTTTCTCTCTCGGCCGCATATCTGGCGGCTTCGGAGCTTCGGCTGCTCAGGTTGTTTCCGAGTCGCTCGCGTTCCGCGGAATTGGGGTAGTTTGTCGTGATAATTGTGGTGCGATTGTCGTTATACCGCGTATTGAGAATCAGACTCACGGTGTCCCAGACCCACTCGGTCGGCCTGACCGCGCCCAGTTCGTCGAGCACCAACACCTCGGTTTCAAATACGGGCCGCAGCACGTCCAGTTCTGTGGTTTTGACAGAATCGTTGTATGAATTCTGGATCTGCTTGAGCAATTCGCGGTAATCGTAGAAGAGGCATGCAATCCCTTTGCCAAGGATCAGTTCCTTGATCATTCCGACGGCTAAGTGGGTTTTGCCCACACCAATCGTGCCGATCAGCAGCAGGCCAGTCTTGTCGATCGGATACTCTTCCACAAACTTGCAGGCCGCCATACGAGCGGGAGCCAGGGAACGATACGCGCCGTCGAATTCAAAGTTAGTGAGCTCGCAGTGTTCGTAGCGGCGCGGGATGCGGGCTGCGGCCAGTAACGAGTGGACCCGCGCGCGCAACTGGCAGTCGCAGCGGGTTACGCGGCGTTCGCTCTTACGGCTGCTGGCCTGAGGGCCGGAGGGTACTGTCTTCCAGCCTGTGCCGTCGCACAAGGGACAAGTCTCTGCGGGAGCTTTGATCACCTGGGGCCCTTCACCTTAAGAAATTAGGCAGTATCTGAGTCTCGACTCTCATGCACAAGTATCGAGCTTCGCTCGACCGGACAGCCGAGGGCGGCTGTCCCCACACGTTTTCGCCGACTGAGACGCTGCCAAAACTGCTCCTTGACTTTGCACCCGAAGGCGCGGTTCGCGCAAGCCGGAAAGGCTGGCGGCCTGTGTACATCCTGTGAAGTAACGGCGTGAACTGTGGAGGCTGTAGGAAAAAGCGCCCCGGCCGGGTCAAGAACCGCCCGGGCAGCCCCATTTCGGGTCGGGAAGGTGCGAAACAGGCTTCCGGTGCGGATTTTCACAGTTGACATTCGCCGCAGAGGGTAGAGAATACGAGACGGTCAGGTTTCCCAACTCAGCTCTCACCGGTTTTCTTCCGGTTCAGGCTGGGCACGAAAGAGACCTGCGAGGAGAAACTATGAACAAGGCCGATCTGGTTGACAAGATCGCTGGTGCATGCGAGATCAGCAAGGCGCAGGCCACGACTGCCATTGATACCGCGGTGGACAGCGTTACGTCTGCTCTCCGCAAAGGAGATCGAGTGGCTTTGATAGGCTTCGGCACGTTCTCCGTGTCGCAAAGAAAGGCACGGAACGGGCGCAACCCGCAAACCGGCGCCACTATCAAGATCGCTGCCCGCAGAGTCGCGAAGTTTACCCCTGGGGCCGAACTCAAGAAGGCTGTGAACAGGAAGTAGGGCCAAATTCTCAAAATTGTCGGGAAACGGCAGGGGGTCGGCCCTGCCGTTTTTCTGTAGTGGTGTTCTATTCGGACTTCGCATTTGTCGGAAATTCCAGGGCGCGCGGTTCCCTCGCTTTCGTCGCGAGGATCAACCGGAGTTTGAAATGCCTCCCGAATCTCTGCCTGCGCCTCCTTCCTGCTGAGCACTTCAATCCAGAAAAGGTTACACTCAATATTTATCGAAAGCCTCAGTCTTGGAGTCATCCTCAAATGCATCGAAAATCCCTTTGGATGCTGGTTTGCGGGTTGCTGTGTCTCCCGCTGGTTGCGGCCAGCGCCCAGAATTCCGGTAAGGCGGCAGACGCCGCGGGACATCAATGGTGGCAGAACGCCGTCTTTTATGAGGTCTATCCGCGCAGCTTCGCCGACAGCAACAACGATGGCGTAGGCGATTTGAACGGCATCACATCGAAGCTGGATTATCTGAAGAAACTGGGCGTGGATGCGATCTGGATTTCGCCCTGCTTCCCTTCGCCGCAAAAGGATTTTGGCTACGACGTTTCCGACTACGAAAACGTCGATCCCATGTACGGGACGCTGGCGGACTTCGACAGGCTGGCCAAAGAGGCCAAGAAGCGCGGGATTCATATCATCCTCGATTTCGTAGTGAATCATACTTCCGACCAGCACAAATGGTTCCTGGATTCCAAGTCATCACGCACGGCGGAGCACCGCGACTGGTACATCTGGCGCGACGGAAAAGGACCGGACCAGCCACCGAACAATTGGGTTTCGGATTTTGGGGGCCCGGCCTGGACATTCGATCCTACGACAAACCAGTACTACTACCACTTTTTTGAGGCGGCGCAGCCCGACTTGAACTGGCGCAACCCGGCGGTGAAAGACGCGATGTTCGATGTCGAGCGCTGGTGGCTCAAGCGCGGAGTTTCCGGATTTCGCCTGGATGCGGTAGACACGCTGTTCGAAGATCCAGATCTGAACGACAACCCGATCGAGCGCCCGGGCAAGAACGCCCTCGGCGATCCCATCGAAGAAAACAAGTACAACGACAACCTGCCTGAGGTGCATGACGTGCTGCGCGGATTGCGGAAAATCGCCGATGAATACGACGGGGTGCTCATCGGCGAAACCTGGACCGACGATATCGTGGCACTGAACCGCTACTATGGCGACGGCAACAACGAGCTGCAGTTGCCCATGGATTTTCTCTTTGCCACAGTCAACAAGCTGTCGCCGGCAGAGTTCCGCAAGCAGATCGCCGCCGTGGATGCGGCTTCCGGCTGGCCGACATTCGTCATCAGCAACCACGATATTGTCCGCTCCTACGACCGCTATGGCGATGGCGCGCACAATGATCAGATTGCAAAGGTAATGGCCGGCCTTTATCTGACCCTGCGCGGAACGCCGATCATGTATTACGGCGAAGAAATCGGGATGACGACTACCCCGCCCACCCGCAAGGAAGACGTCAAAGATCCGCTAGGCATCACCGGCTGGCCGGAGGAAAAAGGCCGGGACGGCGAGCGCACTCCCATGCAGTGGAACGAAAACGAGAATGCAGGCTTCTCGAAGGCGACGCCGTGGCTTCCCGTGCCGCCGAGCTACAAGACGCACAACGTGGCCGATGAATCCAAGGATCCCGACTCGGTTCTGTCGTTCTACAAGAAAGTGCTGAAGTTGCGTCACACCAACCCTGCGCTTTTGGACGGGAGCTACGTGCCCCTGAATGAGAACGATCAGAATGTGCTCGCATATTTGCGCGTGTACAAAGATCAGGCGGTGCTGGTCGCGCTGAACATGTCGGGAACGGAGCAGACGGCGAGCTTTGATCTGAGCAAGAAAGGGTTTTCTGGGGTAAAGAGCCTGGTGGCGACGGAGAAGGCCGAGGCGAAAGGCGAAACGGTAACCCTGGGGCCGTTCGGAGTATTCATCGGGCAGCTGGCGAAATGATCGGAACAATCTGATGCGCTGGCAGAAGTGGCTTGTCTTTCTTTGCGTCCTTCGCGAAACGTCTTTGCCCGCTTTGCGGTTTCTAGCCGTTTCGTTCCCGTCAGGAGACACTTGGACCGCAAAGCTCGCGAAGGCTACGCAAAGGGCGCAAAGGAATGCGTTCTCGGTCGGCCGCTCCGGCAATCGCGTAAGATTATGCACGGTGGGACATGCACGAACTCTCAATCGCGATGGGCATTGTAGACGCGGCACTGGAAGAAGCTCAGCGTCGGGGCGGCTTGCAGGTGAGCGCTGTCCACCTGCGGCTGGGCGCGCTTTCCGGCGTGGTCAAGGCTGCGCTCGTGTTTTCCTATGAAATGGCGTGCCAGGACACCGCGCTCGAAGGGTCGCGTCTGATCGTGGAGGACGTTCCGGTGGTTGTATTTTGTCCGCAATGCCACGAGCGGCGGGCGCTCGATTCGATACAGTCATTTGCCTGTCCGGAATGCGGCGCGCCCACCCGGGACATTCTGCAGGGCAAGGAACTGGAAGTCTTCGCTTTGGAGGTGCAGGAATGAGCGAGCCACGCCTGGTCGAAGTGCGCCGAAATGTTCTTAAGCAGAACGACATCATGGCGCGTGCCTTGCGCGAACAATTTCGCGCGAAGGGAGTCTATGTGGTGAGCCTGGTTTCAAGCCCGGGCTCAGGCAAGACGACTTTCCTGGAGAAGACGCTCACCGAACTTCAGCCGCGATATCGCGTGGCAGCGCTGGTCGGGGATCTGGCGACCGAGAACGATGCCGTCCGGCTGGCGCGAAGCAAGGCGCCGGTAAAGCAGATCACGACCGGCACGCTCTGCCATCTGGAGGCGGCGATGGTCGAGAACGCGATGCAAGGCTGGAACCTGCCTGAACTGGATTTCCTGTTTATCGAGAACGTAGGGAACCTGGTGTGTCCATCTTCATATGACCTGGGCGAGAATTTGCGTCTGGTGCTGATGTCGGTGACCGAGGGTGAAGACAAGCCGCTGAAGTATCCGACGATCTTCAACAGTGCCGACGTTGCCGTCGTCACCAAGAACGATCTGGCGAGCGCCGCGGAGTTCGACTGGAATGCCGCGCAGGCGAATATTCAGGCGGTGCGGCCGGGAATGCAGATTTTCCGCGTATCGGCGAAAACCGGCGAAGGAATGGAAGAATGTTTGAACTTCTTTGGCCAAAGATTGGCCGAGCAACGAGCGGTAGCGCGCACGTAGCGCGGCCGTCGGTCTGCGTGAATCCGATTGATTCTATTCCGACGGACGAAGCAGTCGTGGAAGAGCGGCGCTCCAGCGCCGCGTCAAGCGCTGTGAAAAGAGGGCTTTAGCCCCGGTGGGTTACTTCCCGCCCGTAACTGAACAATAGTCTCCAGCCCTAAAGGGCATCGAGATTCCCGGCCCAAACGCGGCTCTGAAGGGCCGCTCTTCCACGGTTGCGCTGGCTTTATCGCAGCGCTAAAGCCCTCCTCGACCCAAAGTCCAATTCTAGAATCCGTACCTGGCGACGACTTTCTTTTCTTTCTTCCCAATCACTGCGATTGCCGCGTGTTCCGCGGGCAAGTTAAACGAAATCGGCACACCCGTAATCTGATCCCGCAGGCTGATCGCGGCGTCATTAGCTGAATCGGAGACGAAGATGTAGAGCACGGAATCCGCGAGCATAGTGGGGAAGACGAGCACGCCGGCCGGAAGCGGCGACTGCGGCGTGAAGGGTGGTGCAAGGCTCAACTCGCCGGTCACGTACGCGTAAACGGCCCCAGCCGATTGCAAGTCTTCGGCGAGTTCAACCGGATACGCGGCCCAGAAAATGCGCCCCTTCCCGCGGGGGATCTCCTTAAAAGTGGAACCGTCGTCAAAGCGCAGCGCTTCGAGCCCGTTCTGCTGCATCTGGCCAAACGCGAGGGCCAGCGAACGGTTCCCCAGGCGGAGCGTGGCGTTGTGGTAAGTCAGCGGCTCCGCCTGACCCTGGATTTCGAGTTCGAGCGCGCGGTGCACGACCTGCCAGTGCTCATCACGATCCACCGGGCCGGAGATGAGAAGATTCCCTCCCGCGTCTACATATTTCAACAGCGCTTGCCATGCGGGTTCGCCGAGCGCCTGCGGAGAAGGCAGAATTGCCAGTTTCGGCGAACCCAGCTTTTCAATCTGATTTTCGGCGATCATATAGGCAGGCAGATGAACGTCGTAAGACAGGGCGCGCACGGCGCGGCGCTGAGCTTCCAGCTGGAACTCGGCGATCGCCGAGTATTGAGCGGCGTGCGAGGTGATGATTGCGATCGAAGGCAGCTGCGGATCGCGCAGGTGATCCTGTAACGACGGGGCGAACTGCGCGAAGGCGCGCATGACCGAGGCTTCCGGCTTCTCCGTGTAATCGGTGCGCACGGCGCCGATGGGCGTTTCGTTGCTTTCGGTCATGTAGGAGTTCGTGTTCCACAACCATTCGATCGCACCCGAACCCTGAATGAATGACATGGCCACCTTGCGCTCCAGAAGTGCGGCTTCGCTCTCCGGCGTGCGGCGGGCGACCTCGTCGAGATTGAGTTCGCGTTGCAGACCGGTTTCCTGAATCAGCATGGCTTGGCCGGGCTGTTTGGCAGCGAGCGAATCCCATAGAACGTAGTCGTTCAGCCACCAGGAATGATTCGTGGTGAAATCAACCGACGCTCCCCAGAATGCGGGCGAGAGGCGGTCCTGAATGCCGCCTTCGTCTTGGCCGATGGTGACGAGTTGTTGGGAGCCGGTGGCGCGAATCGCATCGCGCAGGGCGCGCACCCATGCGACGAACTTCTCCTGCGCGAAAAGAAAACAGTCGTGAATCTTGAGCGAGTTCGCGCCGGTGTACATGCCGCGCGGCGCAAACTCATCGTCCGTAGGTAAAGGGATGGTCCCTTCCAGCGACGCGGCAGGGACGCTCCACAATGCCGCGAGCCTGGCTCGATCGGGATAACGCTCGCCGAGCCAGCGATTCCATTCCGCGAGTTCGATGGGATCACCGTTCGGCCGCATGATCCACAGATGCTGGGAAAAACTCGGCTCGTTGATGAGATCCCAGGCGAGAAAAGGCACGTCGTGAAAGCGCGCGACGACGGAAGAAATCAGAGTCTGCTGCCGGCGAACCGCTTGCGGGTCGAGAAAAGCATTCGTGCCTCCGAGAGCGTCGGGCAGAAAAGCGAAGAAGTTAAACTGCACCGGCAACCCATTCTTGCGGGCGGTCATGAGGTAGGCCTCGAGCGTGCGCAGCGTGCGCTCGTAGGGCTGGCCGTTCTCGTCGCAGAATTTGTCCCAGCCCGTCCACCATCCGGTGCGGATCATATTCAGGCCGGCATCGTGAATCTGCGCCAGATCCTGGTTCCACACGTAAACATTGGGATGATCGAAGAACAACCGCTGCACCTCGCTCGACATGTAGGTCGTTCCCACCACGGCCAGGGGATGGGCATCGAGTTCGAAGTAATCGCGGTTGACGGTAAGACGAGGACCAGAGCGGAGATACGATTCGTCGCGAATCCAGAATGCGGAATGGTAGATGGCGCGAACCTGGTCGCCGTCGAGCAACTGCGCCTCGACGATGTAAAGCCCTTTGCTTTGCGGTGCGGGCAGCAGGATTGGCGCGCTTGCAGGAATTGCGGCGGATACGGTCGCGTGATTCGCCGGTTGTGCTTCGGGGAAGGTTGTGACCTTCACCGACAGGGCGGCCTTCGGCGGTTCCGCTGCATGCCAATGAACCTCCAATTCCACCGGTTCGCCGGGAAGGTAAAGCGGCAGCACGGGGCGAACGGTGAATTCTTCAGCACCTTGCAACGCGCGCTGCGCGAGCGATTGCAACCGGCTGGCATCCTCGAAGAACTGGTGCGAGAGTTCCGCATTCACAAAGATCCAGCGGCCGCCATCGAATCCGTCCCGGTAGTGGTCCACCTGAATGGCCGGCGCCGAGAGCTTGCGGCCGTTCTTCGCGCCCCACGCCAGCGTGTCGAGGCGCGCGTCGATGGAACCGGCGGTCCCGTCGCGCTTGTAAAGATCCACGGCGCTCAGGCGAATCACCGGACTGAAAGCGCGCTTCCAGGCAAAGGGATGAAGCTGCAGTGTCACCTCGGGGTTGGACTGGAATTCGAAACCGTCGGAGCCAGGCGTCTGCTGGTACTGGTCAATCATCAGCGGACGGACGAAACGCACGCTGTAGTCGCGCAGACGCCACTCGGCATGATCGCGGTAGGCGGCGCGGGTAAAAGGCATGCCCCCGAGCACGAGGAGATTACCACCGCGATCGAGAAACTGCTTGATGGCCGGCCAGGCATCCTCGGGAAACGCCGAGCCGTAGGGGAGCACCAGGAGCCGAACAGACGGCACGGCCAGAGCGGATTGCAGGTGGTCAGCATCCGCGGACTGCGCTTCAGGAAATGCTGCTGTCAATTGCGGCGAAGACGGCGAGGCGGAATCGGCTGTCGGGAAATGAGGTTCGCTGAAGACCACAGTTCCGAGCATGCTGACCTGCGTGAGTGAGGTTTGAGCGGCGAGGGAAATGAGCGCAACCACAGCCAGGACCGGGAGTCTGAACATGAATTTGACCTGACGAAAGAGTTTACGCCTGCGCAGAGCCTCTGCAGGGAATATGATGTGCAACTAGAGGAACGATTTTGTAGAGGACGGAGTCAGTTTCCGCCCCAAGAAAAACTCAAAGCTCAAGAACGTTCGATGCTATCATGCGAGGTTCTCAGTTTACAGGCTTTCTCTTGAAGGACGGATACAGGACTCATGGCAATGACAGCCCCCAATACCTCCACAACGGTAACCGCACCCCGAACCAAGCAGGACTACCGTGCTCCGCTGGCTGTTTTGACGACACTGTTCTTCATATGGGGATCGCTGACGTCGCTCAATGACGTACTGATTCCTTTCGCGCAAAACGTTTTCAACTTAAACCTGGCTCAGAGTTTTCTGATTCAAACGGCGTTTTTTTTCGCCTATTTTGTTTTCTCTATTCCGTCGGCGAGGATCATCGACTGGATCGGATACAAACGGGCGATTATCGTGGGGCTGAGCACCATGGTTGCGGCTTGCCTGTTGGTTTATCCGGCGGCGAAGATCCCGTCTTTCCCCTTTTTCTTGACAGCTTTGTTGATCCTCGCCGCCGGCATCACAGTGCTGCAAGTTGCGGCGAATCCCTATGTAGCCGTGCTGGGCAGGCCCGAAACCGCTTCCAGTCGGTTGGTCCTGACCCAGGCTTTTAACTCTCTCGGGACTGCCGTTTTCCCCTGGGTCGGAGCCAGGCTGATCCTTAAAGAATCGGTGAACGCCGCGGCACAAAGCGCATCGCAGGATGCGGTAGTGAAGCTCTACGTCTATTTCTTTGCGATTGTTCTCGTTCTGCTGGCAGTATTGTTTGCCGTCTTCAGGCTCCCCAAAATGGAAGCCGCCGAGCATCGCATCGGCCAGAAAATCGGAGATTCCGTGTGGCAGCATCCGAACCTGGTTTTCGGCGCAGTCGGAATCTTCGTGTATGTTGGCGCCGAGGTTGCGATAGGTAGCTCAATATCCAACTATCTCGCGCTGAACAATATCGGACATTTTGCGTCGAATGTGGTGGACCCTGCGGCTCGCTACCTCGCAGCAAAGGCGGTTGCTGCACGATACATATCTGTCTATTGGCTCGGAGCGATGGTGGGCCGGTTCATTGGATCGGCGGTTCTCCAGAAGGTGAAAACTTCGCGGGTGCTGGCGTTCTGCGCCATCCTGACGGCTCTGCTGGTAGCAGTTTCGGTTGCCACCAATGGACCTGTGGCGATGTGGTCCATCCTATCCGTAGGCCTGTTCAACTCCATCATGTTCCCCTGCATCTTCACGAGCGGTATCGCAGAGCTTGGGCAGCTTACGGGCGATGGATCAGGCATCTTGAACACTGCAATTGTGGGGGGAGCTGCAATTCCGTGGATCGTCGGCAAGATTGCTGACGCTATTAATCACGCCCACTATCCCACGATGACCCAAGGCGAACTGAGCTGGGGCCAAGGTATTCACTACGCACTCATCGTTGCAACATTCTGCTATTTGTACATCCTGTTCTACGCCGTGAGCGGGTCCAGGCCAAACAGTGAGCGCTACGCAAAAGGATGACGAGGCCCCTTCGGGGTGTGAAATCATGGGCCAGGACAGGAGCTCTCGCAAGAAACCAGCAGTCGTCACACTCAAAACCGTAGCCCAGCACTTGGGGCTTACTCCCGGCACGGTATCGGCGGTTCTCAACAACGCGCCGTCGTCCCGCTCCATTCCACCAGCCACCAAGAATCGGATCCACGCGGCGGCCAAGGAGCTCAACTACCGGGCGAATTTTTTTGCCCGCACGCTGCGCAACAAGCGGACGTATACCGTAGGAGTGATTGCGGAAGAGATTGGCGACGCCTACGGCTCAGCGGTCATCAGTGGGATCGAGCAGTACCTGAGGAAGCGCAACTATTTCTTCCTGACCGTGGCTCACCGCCACGATCCTGAATTGCTGGAGCGATACTCGCACATCCTTTCCGAGCGCGGCGTCGAGGGTATCATCACGGTGGATACGACCGTGTATGAACCGCCCGCGTTGCCTACGGTGGCCGTCGCCGGCCACAAGAAAGTAAAGGGAGTCACCAACATTGTCCTCGATCATGGGCGGGCTGCGGTTTTGGCTCTCCGCCATTTGCAGGAACTGTCCCACGAACGCATCGCTTTTATGAAGGGCCAGCCCACGAGCTCGGATTCGAAGGATCGGTGGGAGTCGATCTGCCGGGTAGCCAGGGAGATTGGGCTGGAGATCGATCCCGAGTTGGTGGTGCAACTCGACAGCGACGACCCGACGCCGATGATAGGGTATCCGTTTGCCAAGCAGCTGTTGGAGCGCAGGAAGCGGTTCACGGCGTTGTTTGCATACAATGATATTTCCGCGATCGGCGCCATTCGGGCTTTTCAGGAACAGGGGCTTCGCGTTCCCCAGGATGTTTCGGTGATGGGCTTTGATGACATTCCCAGCGCGGCGTGGCAGACTCCCAGTCTAACTACGGTAAGACAGCCTTTGAAACGGATGGGAGAAGTAGCTGCCCAGAGCCTGCTGGAACGCATTGAAGGGAAGAAAAAATATCGGGCGGAGATCACCATCGAACCCGAGTTGATCGTGCGTGAGTCTACCGGCAAGGCTCGCGGTTCCTGCTAACATCCAAACCACGTTTCGTTCTGGTGCAAGTGATAACATAACGCCCCGGCCCTTTTCATGCCCGCGTCCGACAGACCGCAAGCTCCAGATTCCGCCCGGGCGCTGACTCTTGCCGCCTGCATGGCGTTCGTTCCGGTGGGTATTGTAACGGTGCTGCTCGGTCCCATGCTGCCAACACTTTCGGCACGGTGGTCGTTGAACTATTCTCAGGCAGGCGCCTTGTTTACGGCGCAATATGTAGCGTCAACCTTGGCGGTCGCGGTTTCGGGTGCGCTGGCTTCGCGCTGGGGATTCCGGTTGCCGATCAAGTCCGGTCTGGTGCTCACGGCCGCGGGCGTGGCTCTGCTGCTGGCTGGTCCACGGCTGCTGGGGATCATCTCGATCGCGGCCTATGGAGCTGGTCTTGGACTGACGGTGCCGGCGGCGAATTTGCTGGTGGCGGAAGTCAATCCCGAGCGGCGAAGCGCGACTTTGAACCTGCTCAACTTCTGCTGGAGTGCGGGAGCCGTGGCGTGCCCGTTCCTGGTTGCGGCAGCTGCGAAAAGTCACCGGGTCCCGCTTTTGCTCGGGGCAGTGGCGGTTTTTTCCCTGCTGGTGGCGATCGGCATCGCGGTCATGCCCTCGTGGATCAAGGAACCGGCCGCCCCTAAAAATCAAAGCGGAGAGACAAAGCCGGCGATGAACTGGCGCCACGGCGCGGTGCCCGCCTTGGCAGCGTTGTTCTTTATCTATGTCGGTACGGAGAACGCGATCGGGGGGTGGGTCGCATCGTATTCGAAGGCACTGGGCAGCATGACGGCGGCCACGGCGGTGATCACACCGGCTTTTTTTTATTCCTCACTCATGCTTGGCCGGTGGCTGGCACCACTGCTGCTGCGCAAAATCGCCGACGTCCGGCTGGTGCAGATCGGACTTGTAGTTGCGTGCGCAGGCATGGCCGGGCTGGTGTTGTCGCATGATTTGCTCGGAGTAGGCGTGAGCGCCTGTCTGGCTGGATTGGGGCTCTCGGGCGTGTATCCGATTACGATTTCCATGTTGTCGCATGAATTTGGCTCCGAAGCTTCCCGAGTCGGCTCGGTGATGTTCACGCTATCCAACCTGGGAGGGGCATCGCTTCCATGGGTGGTGGGAGTGGCTTCGAATCGCTTCGGGACGCTCAAGGCGGGACTCGCGGTGCCGCTTATCGGAGGCGCGGCGATGATCCTTCTGTTCCTGCGAGAATGGAAACCGGCGTCGCCGGAGCGGCCTGCTTAGAGCTCCGGACTGCAATTTTCCATTCAAGTGCGGATCGGCCTCGTCGCCAGACGCGCAAGCCGGACCAGGGGATACAAGGGGAACAGCAGCCGCGGCAGTCGAACCGCCGCCCATTCGCCGGGGCCGGGAGTAAACACCAGACGGGCGAGAAACCGCAGCCGATCGGAGCGTCTTTCGCGCAGGCGCAGCATCAGGCGAAAGTAGGCCAACGACTCGACGTTGAAGGCGGACTCGCTGACGATGTGAGCCTGAATTTCTTGCACCAATGCAGGTGTCGCACGATCTTCCGGGATGGTCTGCTCGGCTGCAGCAGGGATCGAAGCGCCCAGCAACTGGTGCGCCGCGAGCAGGGTGATGCGCAAGAGGCGCGCGATGCCCAGGTCTTGCGCTTGCGATCCGATCCAGTTCCAATCGAGGCCTGGCCTGCTCATCAGCTGCGCGATGTCGCACAGCCAGACCAGCCTTCCCCACACATGCTTGGCCGCATGCAGCGACAGAATCAGAAAATAGTCCGCGGGTGACGGCGTCTTCATCTGTCGGCCGGCCACGGTGAGGGTGACTGCGCGTTGGAACAAACCGTTCATGTCGAAATCAACGGCGTAGAACCGCGGCTGAATCGCCCATTGCAGTTCCAGGAGATTCGGCCCGGCCGGGCCATCGAAGGCATATTCGTATCCCGATTTCAGATAGGCGCGTTCTTCCCAGGCGGAGAGATGTTGGTGCGGCGCGTACCCGAGTTCACGGGCCGCATCAAGGATCGAAGGCAGGTCCCGCGGATGAATCAACAGGTCGATGTCGCCGGACTGCCGCAGAGCGATATCTGTATAAAGCAATTCCGCCAGAGCCGGGCCTTTGTAGGGCATCACTTCGATGTCAAGCGTGGCAAGATGCTCCATGATTCGAATCAACTCGCGCGAAAGCAACAGGGCCTTGCGCAGATTCGCCTGGCAGCTTTGCCTCAGCGAATGCATCTCGACGGGAGGAACCGTGTTCTCAAGGCGGGAGAGCGCCTGATATAGAAGTGGCTGAGTGCCGTGGTGATCGGCAAGTGCGAACAGCCTTTGCCACCGGACCGTTTGCTGAAGGAGCGGCAAAAGGCGCTCTCGTTTTTGTTCGGGTGCTATCGCGGAACAGGCGGCTAGCAGAATGGACCACTCGGTATCGAGGGTGGGGCCAGTCCCGGGCATGATTTCGGTAGAACCCGCAGGCACGGACTCAAGCCGTTGCGGTAAGGGACGGAAGCGACCGAATTTGGATCAAATTCGCCGCCCTGCGCCCTTTCGCCAGCATATTCGCCGACGGAACTCCGGTCCTCGCAAATGACTTCTCGCAATCCTGCGTGGAAGGCCCGCGCATGTTTCCTTCCATAAACGCCAGCCCCGGACAGCGCGTGCAATTCGCCACGTGGGTGCACTGGCTGCAAGTGGGCAGATCCTTCATGCGGATCGAACGGACTTCATTCATCTGATCCGAGTGCCGCCAGATGTCGATAAACCGCTGCTTCCGCACGTTGCCGGTGGGCAAAGGGAACTGGACGCAGGGAAAAACATCGCCGTAGGGCGAAACATAGCAAGCGGTGTGGCTGGCGCTGCAGGGCAGGGTCGCAAGATCATTCTCGTGAGCCGGAGCCGGGATGGCGCAAAATTCGTCCACATTCCCCACCAGCGCCCCGTCGCGGAAGACTTGCCGCAGGGCACTCTGGTCCACGCTCAGGCTCAGCACCGAACGGTTGCCATCCATCATGGGCGTGATGGTCGGATCGAGCGTGCAGTCGACATCCAGTTCGTCGGCCAGGGCGCGAACGCCGGTATAGTCCTGCGCATTCAGGGTCATCAGCACGTTGGCAATGACGACGCGCAGCCCCTGGGACTTGAGAAAGCGAATCGCATTCAAAGAGCGCTCGAGCGAGCCCGGCACGAGCGTGATGGCGTCGTGAACTTCGGGGCGGTGGGAATAAATGCTGATCTGGATGGATTCAACGCCGAGATCGCGAATGCGGGCGGCCTCGCGCTCTTTAATCAGGATGGCGTTGGTCTTGAGCTTCACGCAGAACGTTAAGCGCCGCCGGGCGTACTCGAAAATCTCGAAGAAATCCTTGCGCAGGAAAATTTCGCCGCCGCTCAGGGTCAGAATGAAGACACCAGCGTCGGCCATCTCGTCGAGCAGGTGCTTGATTTCCGCGGTCGTCATCTCGCCATGGTCGTTATGGTCGAGATAGCAGTGAACGCAGCGCTCATTGCAGCGGTAGGTCAGATCGAGCTGCACGCTGAGCGGAATGTTGCGGGCCAGCGCCCTTACCGTCATTTCCTCCAGGAGGCCGCTCATCGGGATTCTCCTGGTGATTCTCCCGGCGCATTCCGTTGCGGAATCGGTTCTTCGGAAATCTGCAGGATCTCATGGCCGGCCAGTTCACGAGCCAGGGTTTCGGCGTCTTTGAGCGCCTCGGCGGGCTCAACTTCGAATTCCGGGCAAATCCGAGACTGCACGATCTCATCCAGCGGCGTGGTTCCGTCGGCCGCCTGCCAAAGGATGGTGGCGGTGCGGTTCAGGGTGAAGAGAGTCGAATCCCGGGCGGACATGATCATCATTTCGCCGTCGAGACAACGTGCCGCCACCCGCGGATTCCGGGCCACAAAAAGCCTGCTCATCGAATCAACTCCCACACCCGGGCATCGGGCACAAATGTCAGGCGCGAGACCGGCACCCGGCTTACGAACTCGAAAGCGGAATGGAATGCCGCCCGCACCAGTTCCTCATCTTCCGCGAAAAACAAAACATTAGCAAGAAGGGAGCGGGCGGCCTCGCCGGGGGCAACCGGGTCGATCCGGTTCTCCGGACCTTGCGCCAGCAAATAGAGCGCCGCTAACGGCGCCGAAACGTTTTCGCCCAGCTTGGCCAGTTCCCCGGTAAACGGAGTACCGAACGCAACATAGCCTGCGTCGTGCCTGCGGATATAAGAAATCTCGTCGGTCAAAAGCGTGGCGTCGGGAGGAGCCAGACGGGAAATCGTGGTCTTTCCTGCGCCGGAAACTCCCGCGAAAAGAAATGCCTTCCCATTGCGCAGAGCGCTGGCCGAATGCAGCAGGAAGCCTCCCTGCCGGGCCAGAACCAGCGAATGAACGATCCGAAGAACGGCATCGATCGAGTAGGGATTGGCTGACTGGCGAATCCAGCCGCGCCGGGACGCCGGCTCCCATTCGGCGCGAAAATCGCCGCGCGTCAACGACCACCGGCCCATGCGATGGGTGACACGCACTTCAGCCGCGGGATCGGCAAAGCCGGGCCGAACGAGCTCAACCTCGAATTCCACTTCCGCATTCTCCGACGAGCCCAGAAAACCCGAATAGCGGCCCTCGAGCAAGGCGAGAAAGTCCGGATCGGCCGTGTTGACACGGATGGGCATGCCTCCGATTGCAATCACGAGGCTGAAGCGTTCAACTTCGGCGGTTAACTCTGGCAAGGGAAAACCCAACTCCTATGAAGTCTGGCGCATGCCGTGTACGCCCACAACGACACGGGCAGCGATTTCCGAATTTCGAACCACAGCCGAGAGCGCGCGCTCGGAAAAGCGCGGCGTCTTGCTCGGCTCAATACATTTTCCATCCCGCAGGATAAAAACAACTCTTCCCAGTAGATCGCGATCTCCCACGGGCGGATCGGGCTGGGGCATCGCGTCGCCCCGGGTCAGAATTGTTGAATCTCCGGCGGGGCTGCCCTTCGCCAGCACGCGGTGAGCGAAGAGGCGACGATCGCGAGCAAACAGCACAATGTCTCCTTCAGAAACGCCGCCGCTCTCGATGCGCTCAATCACCAGTGTGTCGCCGGGCCACACGGCGGGCAGCATGCTCCAGCCCATCACCCGCAGGCGCAAGGTCCCCGACGACCGCAGAACCTCGCTCGCCAGTTCGCATTTGACGGCGTGCTTACCATCGAATAGCAGTGGAGAAGGCTTCATGACGCACTGAGGTTGTGAGTGCAGCTGAGTTGCGTCGTGTTCATCTTCCCGCAGAAAAGAGCGGTGGTCACAAATACCTTTTCGTAGCGAAAAGACGGCTTTTCGTACGGCTTCTTGGTCGCCGGAGTGCGCGGATTGTCGGAGGACACATCGTTCATGGTCATAGGAGAAACCTGTCTCTGTCTTTCTATTTTAACGCCGACTGCGATGCCTGCACTGCGCACCCGCTGGCTGGTGCTATCGGGCAATTCTCATTGGCCAAAGGGGTGAAGTATAGCTCCGAAGCTCCGGCCAGCGTTCCCGTGCTCACCGTGTTGTCGATGATAATTCCGCTCGTGCCTCCGGTCGCAAGCAGAGCGGCGCTGGGCAAGGGACCGGCATTGGTCCAAGTCACTGCTGGAGGCGACGGCGGCGTGCCGTCCACGGTGGTCCCGCCGGCAGTTGTGGCCCAGTTCGTCGGCGCTGTACCACCGGAAGTCCCCGCAATGGTCACCACCTCGACGTTGCCATTGCTGTCGAGAATACGGGTGTGCAAGGCGTAGGCATGGCCAGCTGCCCAAGCTGCCATCACAGTAAACTGGGCGACTCCCTGGTTCAGCCAGCTAACGCTGCCATCGACCGTAGCCGTACCCGCCGCGTTCGGCCATGCAGGCACGTTCGTCCCCGAGGTGCCTGCCACGATAGCCACATTGACGTCGAGCGCGCCGTTTGCAGGCCGGTAAATCAGGATCTCTTGGCCCACCGTGTAGGTCGTCTTGGACAGCCACGGCATACTGACGAAACTCTGGGCACACCCATGAGGGGTACATGCTGTCGGGTGGGCGAAATTTGTCACACCAAAGAACACCCGCTCCTCGGGGGCACCTGCCGAGGCGGTTGGGTTCAGTATGTCGGAAACGGGGGAACACGCGACATGATCTGCAGCGGGCGTCAACGGTGCAACCTCTCCGGAAAGATGAAAAGCTCCGGCCAGCATTTGCACCTGGTACAGCCTCGGGTTTAGCCCTGTATTTCCACAGACGTAAAGGTTTCCCGTGCGGGTAGGCGAAGAGTAGAACTCGTTGTCGAAGGCGCCGTCATACAGCGGATTGGCGGTTGCGCTGCTGGTGCCGACAGTAATTTCCGCGGGGATCGTGGCGGCGGTGAAAGTGGCAGGGAATTTGTAGACTGCCGAGCACGGCGCCGTTCCAGCTGCACAATTCGTGCTGCCATCGTTGGAGGAAAAGGCATACACCTCCTCGGCAATCTTGTCCAAAATAGGACCCGATACCAGAGCCGCGGTCGAGGGGCCAAAATCTACCTGCACGGATTTGGTGATCGTCCCTGCTGAGACGCCCGAGGCAACTACGCTATAGAGGTAACCGCCCTGATCTTCCACAAAAACATTCTCCGACACCCCGTCAAAGACAGGACTGCTGAGGGCGGGATGGGCGGTTGTACTAACCTGAACGGGCCAAGGAGCCGTCCGGATTTCGACCGGGGCGGCAGTAAACACAGGATGGAACTTATGGAGCCAGCCGCTGCCGTCACCCACCCAAGCGGTGTCGCTGACGTAGTCATTGAAAACGGACGACGTTGTATCGGCGGTCGCAGTCCCGGTACCGCTCTTTAAAGCGATCGTAGTCATGACGGCCGGGGTCGCAGGACTGCCCAGGGTACCGGTAGAAGCCGCCCACTTCAGCACAACCAGGCTGGCTACGCCGCCACTGGTTTGCACAAAAGCGATCTGCGAGCCGTCGCGCGAGAATACTGGAGAAGTAAGAATCTGCCCGCCGGTGTTGTAGGCCCAATAGGTGGAAGGTACAGGTGGGGTGCATCCGGAATAGAGATTGTCAAAAGCGATGACGCTGGCCTGATTCGCCGCACCCGTAAGACCGGTGCTGAAAACCACGAAGTCCGGAGCGGCCGGAGCGATCGCGTTGCCGCAGTTGGCTGTCGTAATGCCGAAGGAATACTTGGCGGCAAAGTTGCCCGCGCCGAGGGTGCCACCGGCGCCAAGGGCCTGAGACCAGTCGGCATGAATCTGGCTGCCAGCCCGCCGAGCGGTCCGCCTGATGCCCCAGGAAGTCGCGTCGGGTGAAGCCGCAGCATCGGAGGAGAGAACGCGCACTGCGTTCTGCCGATACCATTGCTGCCAGTAGCGCGGATCCCCCGCCATGCGCGCGGTCTCCTCTGCCGTCGCGGGCTGGGAGAAAATGACGTGCCGGTGAGTCCAGTCCGTGGGCAGGCCCTCCAGGATGGGTTGGGCCGCCTGGCCAGTCAAAATCCATCCCAGGGTCACGACTCCTAGTAGACCTGCACCGAGGCGAACGACGCGGGAAATATTTCCTTCCATCTTGCTACTCCTCATCTCGTTACTGCAGAGGCTCGACGATTGTGGAACGCTTGTAGCTGCCGGTTTCCGGCCACTGAAATCCGCAGGCCGGGATTGTGTTCATTCTCTTCGTTCGCGGACCTGCATGGCGCGATATCTCATACTCGAACCACCAGATCGCAGGCTGGGTGCTCATCTCCGAGTGGTGAGGCTGGAATGGCCGAAATTTTACTCCTTCCACCGGGCGTGCGCAACGCGCGTTTTCCTCATTTTCCGCATACTTCCGGCAGTGCCCCGGTCCGGCATAAAGACGCCGTGCGCGATTTTGCCAGCAGCCCGTAAAATGATCCCAGGGACTGCTACTGGGGTTAGCGCGGAGGGCGCGACTGTGCCATCATGAATGGCAAAGCAGGTGGAGTGGAACCTCCCGGGGAGGCTGGGGAAAGACTTGGACCGATATGACGAAGTGGCTCAGGAAATTGGGCAGGAAGCGCACTCGCGCGGCGCCTGGAGCGTCCTGACTCTAGAAGAAGTCAGAAGCCTCGGGGCCGAAGGTGGCCAGCCGGCCGAGACCCTGATGAACGTTGTGGCACTCGTTGCCAAACGGTTTCGAACCGATGTGTGCTCAGCGTACCTGCTCGAGCCGGACCGCGCCAATCTGGTGCTGGCCGCAACGGTGGGGCTGCGCCGGGAATGCATTGGGAATCTACGGATGGGAATCCACGAGGGGCTTACCGGCCTGGTGGCGGAACAGTTGCGGCCCGTCGCCGTTAGCCAGGTCAAGCACCACCCCCGCTTCAAGTACTTCAAGGAGGCCGGCGAAGAACCGTACCAGTCTTTCCTTGGCGTCCCCCTCATTGATCGCGGCGTTTTGCAGGGAGTCCTGGTGGTGCAGACCATCGAGGCCCGCGTTTTTGGCGAAGACGAGATCCGAATGTTGACCGAAGCTGCCACCCAGGTAGCCCCGGTGGTCAGCGAAGCCCGCGCTCTTGATCGTTTTATTGCTCCACTGCAGGAGCGCCTTTGGGAACTCGCGCGTAATCTGTGGTGGGCCTGGGACCACAATTCGTCCAGTCTGTTCGTTGACCTCGATCCCGTCCGCTGGAGCAAGCTGAACCACAATCCCATTTCGCTGTTGGGAGAGCTTCCCCTGGCGAGACTGGAAAGCCGGGCGGCGGAGCTCACGCTGCACAGCCGGGTGAACTATGCCTACCGCCGCCTGCTCGAATACCTCGAAGCGGACCGTACCTGGGGCGCCCGGCATGCCGGCGTCCTGCGGCCTCACCCTGTGGCGTACTTCTCGGCGGAGTTCGGTTTGCACGAGTCTCTGCCGGTTTACTCCGGGGGCCTGGGAGTGCTGGCCGGAGATCACATCAAGGCCGCTTCCGACCTCGATATCCCTCTGATTGGCATTGGCCTGTTTTATGGCCAGGGCTACTTCCGGCAACGGCTCGATCTGGGCGGCTGGCAGCGCGAGGAATATCTGGAGACCGACCTGGATCACTTGCCCATGGAAGCGGCGATCGGCAAAGACGGACGGCCGGTGGTGGTGGAAATCGAGACGCGCAGCGGCCGTATTCAGGCCAAGGTCTGGCGGGTCAAAGTAGGACGCCGCGACCTGTTGCTGCTGGATTCCGATGTCGAAGGCAATGCTCCCGAGGACCGCGAGCTCACTTCGCGGTTATACGGCGGCGACCTCCGCATCCGGATTCGCCAGGAGGTGCTGCTGGGAGTGGGCGGGCTGCGCGCTCTGAAGGCGCTGGGAATTTCTCCCGGCGTGCTCCACCTGAACGAAGGCCACAGCGGTTTCGCGGTGCTGGAGGCCATCCGCATGAGGATGGAAGACGAAGGCATCGGGTTTGACGTCGCGGTTCCGCGGGTGTCGCGCGAAGTGGTATTCACCACCCACACCCCGGTTCCGGCCGGTCACGACCGCTTCAGCGCCGCTCTGGTGGAGGAGCACATTGGACCGCTGCGCGAGGCGCTGCGTCTGACGCAGGAAAGCCTGCTCGGGCTGGGCCGCGAGAATCCCGACAACGCCGACGAACTCTTCTGCATGACGGTGCTTGCACTCCGCCTCTCGCGGCGCGCCAACGCTGTATCGGCGCTCCATGCCGAAGTCTCCCGCGCCATGTGGACCGGACTGTTCCACGGCAAGGCGGAAGACGATGTTCCCATTGGCCACATCACCAACGGAGTCCACGTTCCCTCGTGGCTGGCGCCGCACATGTTCCGCCTCTACGACCGGCATTTGGGGACAGGCTGGCACCAGCGCAGCAGCGAAGCCAAGACTTGGGAAGGAATCGAAAACGTGGACGATGGCGAGCTCTGGGAAACACACCTCACCCTGAAATCCCAGTTGCTCGAGTTTGTGCGCCGGCGCGCGGTGGAACAGGCGGAACGCCGGGGGGAATCGCGCGAAGTGCTGGAACGCCTGGAAAGAGTCCTGAGCCCCGATGCGCTCACCATCGGATTCGCGCGCCGCTTCGCCACCTACAAGCGCGCCAATCTGATTTTGAAAGACATCGAGAAACTGGCCACGATGGTCAACGACCCCAACCGCCCGGTGCAGTTTGTGTTTGCCGGCAAGGCGCATCCGCTCGACGAACCCGGCAAGCGCATCCTGCAGCAGATTGCGGGAATGATGCGCGACCCGCAATTCCGCGACAAGTTCGTGTTCGTCGAGGACTACGACATCAACGTTGGGCGCCACTTCGTGCAGGGCGTCGACGTCTGGCTCAACAATCCGCGACGACCGCAGGAAGCCTCCGGCACCAGCGGCCAGAAAGTGGTGCTCAATGGCGGGTTGAATCTTTCTATTCTTGATGGCTGGTGGGCCGAGGCCTACGACGGCATGAACGGATTCGCCATTGGAACAGGCAAAACTCACTCCAACATGAGCGTGCACGACGGGCGCGACGGCGAAGACCTGCTAAGCGCCCTGCGCGAAGAAGTGATTCCCCTCTACTACCAGCGCGATCGCGACGGCTTGCCGCGGGGCTGGATCAAGCGCATGAAGCGGGCCATCCGCACGCTGGGCTGGCGCTTCAGCGCGGACCGCATGGTCATGGATTACACGCTCAAGTGCTACAATCCCGCAGCTGGAGGAATCTCCAGCGACATGCGGTCAAATCCGTGAACGGGTGGGATAATAGCAAACTAGGAACAACCCGCCTTCGAGTCCTCACCTAACTCGCCGGCATCTAATTTGCGTGAACCAAAACTCCGTGAATAAAGACAGGAAGCGTTTTTTCTTCGAGCATTACGGCCTCGCCGAGCGCGATCTCGAGCGCTATCTCGCAGCCGCACTTTCGGCAGGCGGCGATTACGCCGATCTCTACTTCGAATATCTTTCCTCCACGTCGCTCATGGTGGACGAATCCATGGTCAAGTCGGCGTCGCAGGGGATCTCCGCGGGCTGTGGCGTGCGAGTGGTCTCCGGGGAACGCACCGGCTATGCTTACACCGACGATCTTTCCGCCGACCGCATCGTGCACGCTGCGCGCACGGCAGCGCTGATCGCCAGCGCTCCGGCCAAGACGCCCGTGGCCGGATTTCAAAAGGCCGCGGCCCGCAGCCTGTATCCCGTGACTTTGCCCTCGGTTGACGCCGAAATCACCGCCAAGGTCGAACTGGTGATGCGGGCCGACAAAGCAGCCCGCGCCTACGACGCGCGCATCAAGGAAGTGCGTGCCAGCTACGCCGACGAACTGCGCAACATTCTTGTTGTCGGTTCCGACGGAACTTTTGCCGAGGACTCCCAACCCCTGGCCCGCTTGAACGTTAGTTCGATCGCGAAGACTGACGGCAATTCTGCGCGCGGCACTGCCGGCGGCGGCGGCCGAGTCGCCCTCGACTTTTTCTTCGGCGAGAAGAATCCCGAATTCTTTGCCCGCGAATCCGCCCGCCAGGCGATCCTGCAACTCGACGCGCGTGAAGCTCCGGCCGGCGAAATGGAAGTGGTTCTGGGCCCGGGTTGGCCGGGCGTGCTTTTGCACGAGGCGGTCGGGCACGGCCTCGAAGCCGACTTTAACCGCAAGAAAACGTCAGCCTTCGCCGGTCTGGTTGGCAAGCGTGTGGCCAGCGAAAAATGCACGGTGGTTGACAACGGCACGATGCCATGGCGTCGCGGCTCGCTCAACGTGGATGACGAAGGCGCGCCCACCCAGGAAACTGTCCTCATCGAAAAAGGAATTCTGAAGGGCTACCTGAGCGATAAACTTTCGGCGCGACTGATGGGCATCGCCGATACCGGCAACGGACGCCGTGAGAGCTACGAGCACATCCCCATGCCACGCATGACCAATACGTACATGCTGGCGGGCCAGGACAATCCCGAAGACATCATTCGCTCGGTGAAGCGCGGCGTTTACGCGGTGAATTTCGGCGGCGGCCAGGTGGATATCACCAACGGGAAATTCGTCTTTTCGGCATCGGAAGCCTACATGATTGAGGACGGCCAGATTACCGCGCCGATTAAAGGCGCAACGCTGATTGGCAATGGCCCGGATGTGCTGACGCGAGTCTCCATGGTGGGGAACGATCTGAAGTTAGACGAAGGCGTCGGCACCTGCGGCAAAGACGGCCAGGCAGTGCCGGTCGGCGTAGGCATTCCGACGCTAAAGATCGATCGGCTGACCGTGGGCGGCACCGCCAGGAAAGATCCGGGCGGATTCATGCAATAAACTTCTTTGCCCCGGATTCACGCGGATTTCGCGGATTTTTCAAAGGCTTGTCATCCTGAGCGGAGCGAAGGATCCATGCACTTACTCCGCGTCCTCTGCGGCTAAAGATTTTTTCTATGACCACAACCGAACTAGAAACCCGAAACCCGAAACTGGAAACCGATCTCCGCGCCCTCGCACAGGACATCGTCCGCCGCGCGATGAAAGGTGGCGCCACCGCCGCCGAATGCGTCGTCCGTGAAGGCGACGAATTCTCCACGCTGGTTCGCCTTGGCCAGGTCGAAACCCTGAAGGAATCGGGATCGAAATCCATCGGCGTGCGCGTGTTCTTCGGACAGCGCGCCGCCAGCACCTACTCGAGCGATTTCTCGCGCGAAGGTCTCGACCGCATGGTGAAGTCCGCGCTGGAACTGGCGAAAATCACGTCCGAAGACCCCTTCGGGGGAATTCCCGAAGCCTCGCAACTCGGTCAACTCGCGGGCGATCTCGATCTCTACCACGAAGACGTGTACTCGCTGCCCGGCCCCGACCGCATCGACTACGCCCGCCGCGCCGAAAAAGCCGCGCTCGATTTCGATCCCCGCATCAAGAATTCCGAAGGCGGATCGTTCGATGCCGCTACCGGCCACAAAGTGCTGGCCAACTCGAACGGTTTTGTCGGCGAATACCGCCGGTCTTATTGTTCGGTGGCAGCCGTTCCGATTGCCCAAACGGATGCCGGTGCGATGCAGCGTGATTACTGGTATTCGGTTTCGCGTACGTTAAAAAAACTCGATCCGCCGGAGCAAGTCGGCAGGATCGCCGCGGAGCGCACGCTGCGCCGCCTCGGCGCGCGTAAAGTGAAGACCGCCCAAGTCCCGGTCGTCTTCGATCCCATGGTCTCGACCTCGATCCTCGAGCACATCTTCGAAGGCGTGAACGGCGACTCGGTCTACCGCGGCGCGTCGTTTCTGGCCGGTAAGCTCGGCGAGAAAATCGCGGGCGACATTGTCAACGTCATTGACGACGGCACCATGCCCGGCGGCTTCGGCACCAGCCCGTTCGATGGCGAAGGCATTCCGACCCGCCGCACGGTAGTGATCGAAAAGGGCGTGCTGAAGTCATACTTGCTCAACACCTACACGGCAAAGAAACTGGGCCTCGAGACCACCGCCAACGCCTCCCGCGGACTCGCTGGAACACCCGGAATCGGCCCCGGTAACTATTTCTTGCAGCCGGGGTCCAAGACGCCGAAAGAACTGATTGCGGGAATTAGAGAAGGTCTCTATGTCACGGAATTTCTCGGCCACGGCGTAAACCTCGTAACCGGCGATTATTCCCGCGGCGCGTCAGGGCTGTGGATTTCGGGCGGAGAATTCGCCTATCCGGTGGAGGAAATCACCGTCGCGGGGAACCTGAAAGACGTGTTTCTCAACATCTCCGAAATCGCCAATGACTTGGAGTTTCGCGGCTCGGTTGCGTGTCCCACCACACGCGTGGACGGCCTCACCGTCGGCGGAGAATGACCGCAAGGCGCTGCAAGCGCAGCCCCTTAGCGTAAAGTGGCGTGTGAGCAGTGGTTTGCAGTGAATTTCTGCAGCCGTACCCCCTACCCGCACCTCTAAAGGACATGCTCCCCGGTTCCCAGACCCCGACCAAAGGACCCTTGTTCCCCCGCCTGAAACGCTATACCCTAATGCCCTAACATCCGTTATGTTCAGCCCCCACCCCAACCTGGCCGATGAAGTGAACGGCAGGATCATCCAAGCGGAGATCGAGGGGGGCGTGTTCCTCAACGATCTTCCGCCTTCTACCGTGCTGGAGATCCAGACGATGCACCACCGCTACACGGCCGTGTTATTGGGCGGGAGCGAGGCTCTGCTTTCCGGCCACCCTGAGTTCTGCCCCACGCCGGTGCACGTCGCCATCGCCGGCTCGACGTGGGGAGGCTCCATGCTCAAGCTGCAGTACGTGGGCCGCGGCATGCGCCTGGAGTTCCGTCACCCCGAATATGCCACCCCCATCGTGACGTCAGCCATCCAGGAAATCCGCGACTATCAGGCCGATACTGATCCTGCCTGCCTGAACACTGATCGCAGCGTGTCTTGACTCTGGAAGCCGGCTAATCCCGCCCATTGACTTGCCTGTTTCTACCCACTACCATTCCGGCCATCGCCCTTGGGGCAACCCATATGTCCTTGAAGATTGCATCTCGCGAAGTTGCCCACGTCACCATCCTCGACATTCACGGCCGAATCATCCTCGGCGAAGAACTAGGCCAACTGCGCGATGCCGTCCACCGCCTGGTCAACGAGGGCAAGAAGAAAATCATCCTGAATCTTGTCGGGGTGGATTACATTGACAGCTCTGGCGTTGGGGAACTCGTAGGCTGCTACACGACTGTGCGCAACGCGGGCGGCGAGCTTAAACTCCTCAACCTTACGCAGAAAGTCCAGGACGTGCTCCACGTCACCAAGCTGTATACAGTCTTCGACATCCGCGACGACGAATTCAAGGCGGTAAAGTCGTTCGACTACTTCTTCGCCAAATAGCTGGTGTGGGGCGGACACTCCTGTCCGCCGCCCTTGACTTTGGAATTTGAGTTCTTGCATCTGCTCCTGCCCCCGAACCGTTCTCGACACCTGTGCCCTCGCACCTTCCCGCCTATTCGCAGTACTATTTCCCGAAGGGTGCTCATGGGCCACGCAAGTTGTGGGTGGGGCAGCCATGCAGCATATGGACGACCGCAGGCCAGACCGTCAAACCTCAAAGGAGAATACGGCAGACAAGAAGCCTGCTAGGGAGATCCAGTGGAGCTTCGACCGCAACTTTCAGGGATGGACTTGCTCCCAATGCGAGTGGAATTATCCGGTTCCCACGCTGCTGAATGATCCCGAAGCCAAGAATGCCTATGATCGCCTGGCGTCGGCCAAGTTCCGCGAGCACAAGTGCGCCGATCACCCTACGCGCATGACCGGCGTGGGGCCCGAGAGCTTTACCTCCCGCATACGAAAAATGGTGGCGCACGGATATAAGCCGAAAGACGCGGTCGATCTGGTGGTGCAAGAGGTCGCGATCGAATATCCCAATCAGCCCAAAATTCTCGACCAGGCCCGCGCCGAGGGGGAAGACTTCCTCCGCCGCCTGCGCGCCGGCCTGATCTGAAAACCTTGACGGCAGATTAAAGACCCTCGGGTTGGATCAAGCGCGTGATTTTCATCGCCGAGGCGCAAGCCCGGGCAAGGAGGGAGTCGGGTCCGGGGATTCGCTCGGATCGAGTTGGGAGTCGCGAGGCGCGTCGAGGACTTCCGGGGCCGCGGATTTTTTCGGGGACAGGAATTTCTCGGTATTCAGTAGCGGCCGGCCGAGCGACGCGTTGTAACTGGTCCAGGGACTATCGAGGCCGGCTTCGCGCTCAAAGTGGGCGCGCATGGCTTCCATCTTGGAGTCGAGGTCGTCGAGATAATGCAGCATGAGGGCCTCGGGAAACATGGGCAACTTGGGTGAACCGAACTCGTACTCGCCGTGATGGCTGATAATGAGGTGCTCGATCAGGGTCTTGAGCTCGTCGGGGAAGCCGGGGACGAGAGCGAGCTTGGCCTGCAGCATCTCCAGCTCGATGATCATGTGGCCGAGCAGCTGGCCCCGGTGGGTATAGGTGAACGAGCGGTTATAGGTGAGCTCGTGAATCTTGCCGATGTCGTGGAGGAATGCGCCGGTGAAAAGAAGATCGCGGTTGATCTGGGGATAGTTCCGGCAAAGCAGATCGCAGGAGCGGAACAGAGAGACGACGTGATCGAGCAGGCCGCCAATGTAGGCGTGATGGAGGGTCTTGGCGGCTGGAGCGTTGCGGTAAGCGGCGGCAATTTCCGGGTCGGCCATGAAGGCCTGCACCAGCGATTTGAGATGCGGATTCTGGATCGTGGCGACGAAGTTGCCCAGGGTCTGCCAGAGTTGGTCAATGTCTTTGGTGGTCTTGGGAAGATAGTCGGCGAAGTCAATCTCGGATTCACCCAGTTTGCGCAGCTTGTGGATGGTGAGCTGGAAGCGGTTCTTGTACTTGTTGATCAGACCTTTGATTTTGAGGAAGTCATCCTGCTCGAAAGCCTCGAGGACCTCCTCGACGTTGTCCCACATTTTGGCTTCGATCTGGCCGCTGCGGTCCCCGAGAGTCAGGGCGAGGTAAGGTTCGCCCGTCTTCTTGGGCTTGATCTGCTTGGCCACGACCACGAAACTGGAGGTAATGATCTTGTTTTCGTGGCGGGCGCAATCGCCGATGTAGAAATCTTTCATGGCTTGTGCAGTCTGAGTATACGCGCCGCGAGGATCAGAGGACGCCGAGCTTTTTGTGTTTCTTCTTGAGCTTCTTGGCGTCCGAGTTTTTGTCGGAGGGGGTGTCGACCGGCTTGGTTTGGTTCGGACTGGCGCCGGTATCGAGATAGCCGGGCTTGTAGTCAATGTAGGCTTCTTCCCGCAATTTGGTCAGGTAGGCGCGGAGAGCAGGCTGCAGCTTCTGGTAGTAAAGCGCGTCCTGAATTCCGGGAAGGACGTCCTTGAGTGGAGGAATGCCGGCCGTCTGGTGATCATCGACCTTGAGGATCGCGAAGCCCTGCTTCACGCGGATCACATCGGTGACCTCGCCCGCTTTCATCGCAAAAGTCTTGTCTTCGAGTTCTTTGGCCAGCTTGCCGCGCTCGAAAACGCCGAGTTCCCCGCCGTCGGCAGCAGAAGGGCCGTCGGAGTATTTCTTGGCAATGTCTTCGAAGGTCGTGCCGTTGCGAATCTGCTTGAGAAAATCATTGGCCTTGGCCTCGGCATCAGCCAGAGCTGCGGCTTCGGCAGCCTGGCGGGCTGCCTCATCGACGGCGGGCTGAGCGGGAGTGCTTGAAGCCGGGGTGTTTGGGTCAGTCGCCGCAGCGGCAGCCGGGGGAGCGATGGGCTTGGGAGTGATGAGAATCTCGCTGAGGCGGACCGCCTCCGGCCGTTCCATCTCGCTCTTGTGTTCGTCGTAGAACTGCTGCTCCTCGTCTTTGCCGAGGCTGAGGTGGGTGCCGACTTCCTCCCCAATCACTTTCTGAGTGACGATCTTGTTGCGCATGTTCTGGCGGAAATCTTCCCACGAGACGCCTTGCTTGGTGGCTTCCTTTTCGAGATCTTCGAGCGAATCGAGCTTCATCTCCTTGCGCATCTGGTCGAGCTGCTTGATCAGGTCGGTGTCGCCGGTAATGTCGAGATCATGGCCTTTTTCCAGGAGGAGTTGCTGGTCAATCAGGTCGCGAAGGACATCTTTTTCGCGCTCGGCGTAGAGCTTATCGGCATTGTTCGGATCCTGCTGCTTGACTTCGTCTTTGAGCTGATCCTTGCTGCGCTCGAATTCCGAGAGGGTGACAATCTGGTTGTTGACCCGGGCAATGATCTCTTCGACCACTTGTTGGCCCGCGGCCAGAGTGGGCAAACATGCCAAAGCAGCAAGAATCACACATAGTCTCTTCATAGTGTTTGTAAGGCCGCCACGCTTCCTGGGCTTGCGGGTAAAAGGCGGGCTCGGGCCGGTACGAATATTTTACTCCTTAGCACTGTAGTTCGGGGCAGAGCCACGTAGTTTGACGCGCCGGCAGGCGGGGAGGTTGGCTGCAGATGACTCAGGAGGCTCGCACAAAGGCGAGGGCAGTGCGATCGTCCCGGAGCGGAGTTGCGCCAGTGAACTTGCCGACCGCGTCGAGGATGGACACACAGAGTGTTTGAGCGCTGCTGGGAGGCGCGGCCAGGAGAAACTGTTTAACACGTTCCAGGCCGAACTCTTCGTCTGACCAAAGTTTGTGGCCCTCACATTCGACCAGCCCGCGAGAAACCAGCAGCAGAACAGCGCCTTTCGCCAGCCCAACGGTGGGAGCGTCGGCGGTGGCATGGGAGAACAGGCCCAGAGGCAGGCCAGTGGAACCGAGTTCTGTGATGCCGGTGTTGTCGCGCAGGAGCCCGGGCGTATGGCCGGCATTGGTGTAGCAGAGGGTGCCAAATCTCTCGTGGTAGCAGGCGATGAATGCGGGACAGGAATGCACCCCGCTGGAGACCTCAATGAGGTGGCGATTGATATGCAGACCGAGTTCGGTCATAGCGTCGGACTCATTGAGATCTGGACGGGAAAACAGTTCCGCGCCGTAGTTGCGGAAAATCTCTTGCGCCGCTACGAGGAGACTGCGGTTGTCCTCGCGACGTCCGGCGAGGTCGAGGAGCCCAAACAGCACCCGCTCGGGACCGACGCGGACCGAATCGTAGAAATCTCCGGCAACGCGTCGAGCGGCAAAGCTAGCCGCGATATCGGCCCCCGCGATTCTGGGGAAAACGGTCGGGACCAGCTCGACTGGTGGTGGCTTAGGAGCACGGCGGTGAAACAGGGAACGCATAGAAAGCCAGTGCAGAAAGCTAGCACAGCACGCAGCAACGAGCAATGGAAGCGAGGGTCCTGGTTGGGTGAGAGGGTCCGGAAAACGACGCTAGTCGCCGTATTTATCGGCGAGATACTTGGCCAGGTCGTCCTGAAGCTGGCCGTAATCAGAGTGGATGGTCGCGCGCAGAGCAGCTTCGGTGGAATTGCCCTGGCTGAGCCGTTCGAGGATGCGCTGGATGTCGCTCATGCCGTAAGAGTCATTGATGTAGGACACGGCCGCGAGAGACTCGGCATAAGCGACATAGGCTTGAGCGCCGGAGAAGTTCATGAAACTGCCTTCCAGAGCGTTCAATGGGATATTCTGCTGCATTTTGAAAAGCACGGCGAGCTGGTGTCCATCGCCGCCCAGACTCTTGGGTTCGAGAAGCTGGGCGATGCCCTCATGCAGCCAGGGCGGGCAGCGTCCGCCAGAGAGCTGCGTGATGAAGGAGTGCGCCAGCTCATGTTTCAGAACGCGCGCCAGTTCCGGCGTTACGGAACTCAGGCCGCTCACCGGGATGCGCAGCTTGCCGTCGTTCATCGCTCCCGACCAGGTAGGAGCGTGAGTCACATCGAAGAACGCCTGCTCGGTGTAGAGAGTCACCAGAATGTTGTCGCGCGGCGGATTGCCGAGATCGCGCACAAGATCTTCATAGTCGGATTCGAGCGCAGCGATTAATTGATTGCGAAAGGCTTCGGAAGTCTGCTTGCCCTCGTAATGCAGCGTGAAATGGCTGCTCTCACCCTGCGAAAAATCCGACTCGGCTTTTTCTTCGCGCTGGGCCTTGGCCAGCAACTGGCGAACCGCCGGGTCGGGTCGCAGTTCGAGGGAACGCTTCCAGGAAGCGACGGCATCCTTGGTGTGGTCGGAGGCGAACTGGGCATAGCCGAGCATGGTGTAGGCATCGGGCGAATCGGGGGCAGAACGCACGGCCCGCTCGGCATAAGGCAAAGCCTGGCTGGCGTTGCCCGTCCGGACCAGAAGCGCGGCGTAATAAATAAGGATCGTGGCATTGTCCGGCTGGTAACGAAGAGCGGCCTCGAAGTACTGCCGGGACTGCGCGATGTTGCCGTGATCGAATTCAAATTTCCCGGCGATGAAGTTGGCGATCGCGCTCAGCTCGGCGTTGCCCTTACTTTCCAGACTGGCCAGTACGTCCGGGTCAACCTTGCCTTCCTTGACAATCTGGACGAAAACAGGGCCTTCGTCGTCGAGACTGTCAGTGGGCGTGAAAGTGGGAAGGTCGGCGACCTTGGCGGCAGAAGAAGCGCCGTTCGTGGGCATACCGCCCGCATCGATGTGGTCCACCAGAGACTTGGGGATGGCGTAAGAATCGTCGCCCACATCGTATTCGTAGTGGCTGCCGTTTTCGCGGACGTGATCGGCGACAATGGTGCGGCCGTTTTTCAGATGGATGGTGTCAGCCAGAGCGCCAATGCCGGTGCACATCAGCCATACGAAGAGGATGGTGACACGTAGCCGCATTCAGGCGCATTCTAGCAACAGAGGGTGGGCATACCTACGTGACGAAGGTACTACCTGAGAGGCGAGGCTTGCGGATTATTGCGGTGATCTGGCTTGCGGTGGGCGTATTGACGGCAGCTTGCGCCGCCGCTGAGAAAGCGGCGGATAAGCCTGCTGAGGCGCTGTATCTGCAACTCGGGCAAGTCGGGCTCGATCCGGGGCGCGTGTATCAGGTGAGAGACGCGTCGCTGAATCGATCCGCCGTCCAAATCACACTGGAAGACGGGACCATCGCGTTTACCGAAGATGTGATGGGCCGGATCACTGGGGCGTTTTTCGAGGGCGAAGGAGAAGTGTTGTTGACGCCTCCGAATGATGTTGAGCGAAGGTCCATGAGCTTGTTCACCGGCATGGCCATTCTGGAAGAACGTTTTACGACTGCGTATTTTCGATTTAACGATGACGTCGCAGCCGAGTTGAAACCGGATTTGAGAGCCACGGAAAACCAGCAGGAGTTTCTCGAGCGCTGGGGAGCGGCGGCGCGGAATCTGGCCCAGGTCGATGCCATGAGGCTGCTGGTGAGCTTCAGCCGGATGCTTCCCGTGAAGGACGACGCGGCTTCGGCCGAGGAACAAAGTCTGGCGCAGGCAAGGAGCACCGGAGACCGGTTTCTTCACGGGCGGCTGCAGGGCACCAAGCACGGCGTCTTCGACCTTTACTTCGATTCCCTGGCCGGAGAGCAAGTTGAGGCAGGGCAGGCCAGAGCGGCCGAGAACGGTGTGAGGTATTACGACGTCTGGACCTCTTTCACGCCGATCGCGGGGGGAACCGCACCTGCCGACACCCAGGAAACAACGCGGTTGGAAAGCGAAAGGCCACGAGGGGACCCGGTGTCGATTCGCCGCTTTACCATCAGGACAGAGGTACAGCCCCCCCGGCAAATTCGTGCGCAGGCCCGCTTGCAACTGGAAGTAATGGACGCCGGGGCGCGGGCGTTGGTGTTTGAGTTGTCGCGGTTTCTGCAGGTTGAAAACGTGACTTGCGATGGTCAGCCCGTGGAGTTCATTCACAATCCAGCGGTGGAGGGAACACAACTGGCGCGCCAGGGAAATGACCTGGTGGCGGTAATTCTGCCCCGCCCAGCGCGGGCCGGGCAGAAGATCGACCTCGAATTCATCTATGCCGGAGAAGTCCTGGCCGAGGCAGGTAAGGGTCTGCTCTACGTGGGGGAGCGTGGAACCTGGTACCCGAACCGTGGACTGGTGATGGCCGATTTCGACTTGGAGTTCGATTATCCGCAAGATTGGACACTGGTGGCGACGGGAAGGCCGGTGCTGTCCTCTGCGGATGAAACGTCGAAGGCCAACGGAGTGGAGACGTCACGTTGGATGTCGGAACGGCCGATTCCGGTGGCCGGCTTTAACCTGGGCAAGTATAAGGTGGCGAAGACCCAGGCAGGCAATGTCACAGTGGAAACGTATGCGACGGAGGCAGTTGAGCGAAACTTCCCAAACCCTCCGGTTCAAACGATTGAGCCAAATCCCGCTGACCTATCTTCGCATCCCCCGGACACATCTTACGTGCCGGAGGTGATTGTGCCGAGCCGGCCCTCGCCCGCACGCAATGAAGTGACCGTGGGAGAAGCGGCAGCTAGCGCCATTCGCTATTACGCCGACCGCTTTGGACCGTATCCCTACAGCCGGCTGGCGCTGACGCAAATGCCAGGGAACGATAGTCAGGGGTGGCCCGGCCTGGTGTTCCTCTCGTCCTATGCTTTCCTGAATGAACAGGAGCGAGAGCAACTGCACTTTGAGCCGTACCGGATTTTGCTGCAGCAATCCATCCCGGCGCATGAGACTGCCCACCAATGGTGGGGGGACCTGATCGGCTGGAAGAGCTACCGGGACCAGTGGCTCTCCGAAGGATTGGCGAACTACTGTGCTCTGATGATGCTGCAGGAGAAGAATCCCGCGGGCTTTCGGCAAGTCATGGAGAGATACCGGCGGGATCTGGTGCAGACTAACAAGGACGGGTTAGCTCCAAAGGATGCAGGCCCGGTGACTCTGGGGGGCAGATTACTTTCCTCGCGGTTTCCAGGCGGATATGAAGCCATCAGCTACGGGCGCGCCACATGGCTGTTCCACATGCTGCGCACGATGCTGAAAGATGCCGCGACCCAGCCAGGTGGCCCGAAAGGTGCGCGCGCCGGCGTGGATGAACCGTTTGTCCAGGCCCTGCGCCGACTCCGGCAAGAGTACGAAGGCAAGTGCATCAGCACGCGCGAACTGCTGGCCATGTTCGCGGAGGATCTGCCGCCGTCGTTGCGTTACGAAGGCAAGGACTCTCTCGATTGGTTCCTGGATGGGTGGGTCAACGGCACTTCCCTGCCAAAGCTGGAGCTGAAAGCGGTGAAGCTCACTCCGAAAGGCGCGGGGACTCAAGTGAGTGGAACAATTCTGCAGAAAGATGCGCCGGAAGATCTCGTGACCTCGGTTCCGGTGTATGCGGTAATCACGGGGAAACAACCGGTGCTGCTGGGGCGGGTATTCGCGGATGGGGAGGAATCCTCGTTCCACCTTGCGGCTCCCGCCGGGGCGCACAAGATTATGCTCGATCCCAACGAGACGATCTTGACAGCCCCGAAGTAGATGATCGAACGCACTGATGCGCGAATCTCTTTGTGCCAAATCGGACTCCGGTTCCTTGCAGGATTCCCGAAATGGTCGGAATGCGGATATCTAACCTCAAGTCTCGCCACTTTTCCCCTTGGAATAACTACTGCGTTCGTAAGGAGTTGTGACCGGCGCTAAGCACCCCGGACATATGGCAGCCGAGCTGCTGTGAAACGAGATGTGGGTGGGGCTGGCTGGACGATCCAGGAAGGAAAGGCAAAGAAGGAAAGGCAAAGAATGATCCCGCACGCAGCCCGAGATGCACAGACTGTAGAGACGGCAGAAGAAACCGCAGCTTGTTGTCGCGGCATAGCGGCAGATCCGCTGGCCGGAGGGGAGACGATCCTGTTTGTAGAAGACGAAGCGTTCGTGCGCGAGGTCACCAGCGTGGTTCTGCGATCCGCCGGATACCGGGTGTTGACGGCGAAGGATGCGGCCGCGGCCGCACGCATGTACGATCTGCAGAGCGGTGATGTAGATCTCTTGCTGACAGACGTGGTTTTGCCCGGCGAGAGCGGGCGCGCGCTGGCCGACAGACTAAAGCGGGCATGTCCGGAGCTCAAGGTTCTGTTGATCACCGGATATGCCGAACAAATGAGACTGGAAGCGGCGGCGACAGACGGATGCCTGGCCAAGCCATTTTCTGTCGGGGTGCTGCTGCGGAAAGTCAGGCAGGTACTTGATCCTGGGGGAGTGACGGAAGGGACAACGAGACTCGGTCAGGCGCGTCTGCGGTAGTTCGTTGCCTGCAGAATCTGGCTGGGTATCCCCGAGAGCGGGACCACGCGATTCAGAACGCCCAACTCGGCGCAAGCGCGTGGCATGCCATAGACGATGCAACTGGCCTCGTCCTGTCCCACGGTGAGACCGCCTTCGCGATAGATGGCCTTCATGCCTTGGGCGCCGTCGGACCCCATACCCGTCATGATGCCCCCCATGGCGGAGTTCCCGAAATTCTTGGCTACCGACTTCATCATCACGTCCACCGAGGGCATGTGCAGGGAGTTTTCAGGTTGCTTATCGAGGCAGATCAAGCTTAGCGATTCCGAAGGACGGTCGATGGTCATGTGCATCCCGGCAGGGGCGATGTAGACCACCCCCGGCAGGATGGGATCTTTGTGGGCCGCTTCACGAACCGTGACCGAGCACAACGAGTTGAGCCGCTGTGCGAAGGGTGCGGTGAAACCGGGCGGCATGTGCTGCACGATCAAGATGGGCACAGAAAGGTCGCGAGGCAAGAGAGGCAGAATCTCCTGCAGAGCTCTTGGGCCGCCAGTCGATGTTCCCAGAGCAACAATCGATGGCGAGGTCGAACTCGAGTTCTGGCATTCAGACAGAATAGAGCGGGCAGGTTTTCGGCGCGAAACACCACCTAAATGCGAGTTGCGCGACAGGGCCGCAGCCCGAATCTTAGCGATGAGATCGGGCTGAATGTGAAGGATATCGAGCGACGTGGAAGACAACTGCTTGGGCACATAGTCGAAGGCGCCGGCGGCGAGGGCGTTAAAGGTAATCTCAGCATCTTTCTCGGTTACAGCACTGACCATGATGACGGGCCGGGGAGACTGGGCCATGATGCGGCGCAGAGTCTCCAGGCCATTAAGCCCGGGCATTTCGACGTCGAGAGTGACCACATCGGGATCGAGAGGGGCGATCTTGCCGACGGCTTCCGAACCGCTGCTGGCGGTTCCTACCACTTCCATATCGGTTTCAGAGGCGATCATCCGGGACAGGGCAGCGCGCATGAAGGCGCTGTCGTCGACCACAAGCACACGGATGGGAGATCGAGTTGATGTATCGCAGCTCATATTCGGTAGTTGATGTAGACATCAACGACATTGGTGGTGGTGTCAAACGTGAGATTCCAGACGTGCTCAATGATCATCGAGCGCGTAACCTTGCGGCCGGCGTTGCGCATCAAGTACTCGAGCAGGGAGAACTCTCGCGTGGTCAACTCGATCCTGAGCCCGGCCCGCTCGACCCGGCGTTCGACCCGGTCCAGCTTGAGATCCGCCACCGCCAGGACGTTTTCCGACGGCAGGTGGCTGCGCCGCACCAGGGCCCGAATGCGGGCGGAGAGTTCACTGAAAGAAAATGGTTTTCCCAGATAGTCGTCCGCCCCCAGATCCAGGCACTGCACCCGGTCTTCCACCCGCGAGCGCTGGGTGAGCACCAGCACGGGCAGGCTCGGTTTCTTCAGCCGCACCTGGCGCAGCACGCTTACGCCGTCCAGTTTGGGTAAGTTCAAGTCCAGAATTACCAGGTCGTAATCGTTTTCTGCGGCTGCGACGCGAGCCTGCTCGCCATCGGAAAATACATCCACCGCGTAATGCTCCCCTTCCAAACCCTGGCGAACGAACTTGGCTAATGCTTCCTCATCCTCGGCAATCAGAATTCGCATACGTGAACCGTCCTTAATCCAACAGCCCAAGTTTAGTTAGAAACTGCTGAACTGCAGCCAAGACTCCGCTTGCACGGAGGTCTGTAGTTCCCGCAATGGTGCCGGGTTTCAGAAAGGAACTCGGGAAGCTCTGCCATTGGCTGGAAACGCCTGAACCTCAGCGGCCAATTCCAGGTTGTGGGTGGTACCAGAGATAATTTTCTGATGAGGGATTTCCGAGAAGGAGCAATGGTTTGCCAGTATGGACCAGAACAATACTTAAGCCTCTCCTAATTCCAGGCGGCATCGTGCTGGCGGGAGTCGCCGTGCTGGTGCATTCCGGATGGCTGATGCTGTCTGTGCCCACACTGAGTTTTCTGTATTATTGCGCCCTCGGTGGAGGGATGATACTGGCCTGGCGATTTCATTCCAGTCGCATCTTCTTCGCCTTGCTGGTACTGTTTCTCGCGCAGGAAGCCGCGGCACTGTTTGGCGCCAGCCACGCCGCGCCCGGAACAGCGGGTTGGACGTCCCTCGAAGCGGTCTGCGTGCTGGTCCCGTTGAACTTCATCGCCATTGCGCTGATGCAGGAGCGCGGTTTCGTGGTTACCGGGATTGCGCCCATCGGACTCTTTGTATTCGTCCAATCCGTCGTGGTGGCGGTTCTGTGCCGGGCTGACGAGATGGCCCCAGCCTTGCCTTCTCACGCGCATCACGTTGCGACTACGATCTCTTTGCCGGGTTATGGTTGGGCGGCTCTGGGTGCGGCCGGAGTGCTGTTGCTGGTGCGGACTCTGATCACGCGCAAGCCCGCCGACGGCGCCCTGCTGTGGTCGCTCGCCGCTTTTTCCCTCTCGCTCTACTTCGTCGGGACGGTGCGCATTGCCAGCGCCTATGGGGCCGCGGCAGCATTCATCCTGGCAGCCTCCATCGTTGAGAGTTCTTATCTGATGGCTTTTCACGATGAACTCACCACGCTGCCCGCGCGCCGCGCCTTTAACGATGCCCTGCTGCGACTCGGGGAGCCCTATTCGATCGCGGTCGCCGATATCGATCACTTCAAGCGGTTCAACGACACCTACGGTCACGATATCGGAGATCAGGTGCTGCGACTGGTTGCGGCCCACCTGGCGCGGGTGACCGGCGGGGGACAGGCATACCGCTGCGGCGGGGAAGAATTCGCCATTCTCTTCCCGGGCAAGACTACGCCCGAAGTCTTCGATCATCTGGAACAGCTCCGGGCTCAGATAGAGGCGGCTGAATTCCGCCTGCGCGGAGGCGACCGCCGCGAGGTTCCACGCGGGCCGGATCGCCGCCACGAAAAGACCCGTGGCCGCCCGCGCGCTACAGGCGCGGTTCAACAACTCACCGAGGCAAAGCCTGCAGGGTCACTTTCTGCAACCGTAAGCATCGGAGTTGCTACTTCAACCGGGGAAAAGTGCACGCCAGATCGTGTCCTCGAAGCCGCGGATCAGGCTTTGTACCGGGCCAAGGCTAATGGACGGAATCGGGTGGAGGCGGCATCCTCCAACCGCAAAAAGCCTCGCATGAAAACTGCCGGAATCGCGTGACTGTATTCGCGAACTAGTTCCTTCAGTCCCTGCTGATACTGAATGCCGATGAGGTCGCGGCCGAACTCGGCCGCGATCCGTATGGCCGCGATGTACATCTTGCACTGCTCGAGCGTCGAAACGTGGTCTGCAAATCCGCAAGTGCACCAAGGAAATTCGAGACAGCCCACTACCTAATTTCGTGCCAACAGCCCGCGGCGAAACTCAGAATCGTAAATTCAGCGCCTGAAGGCGCAATGATAACGCTGCCTTACGGTATGCCTGAAGGCATACCCTGACACGAGTCGTACCGGTCATAGGCGTCGTCGAGCCCATTAAGAGGACGCGGCTCATACGTGGCCAGATCAGCCGACAAGGCAATGCTTTCACGACCTTCCGTGATGCTGGCCAGGGAGCCAGTGGCAACCGCCTGCACCATCACATTGCCCAGAGCCGATGCCTCGACCGGCCCGGTGACGACAACTCTCTGGCAGATGTCTGCGGTGAGCTGGCTCAGCAATTTATTCTGGCCGCCGCCACCAACGATCCGGATCGTCTTGAGCTCTCTGCCGCTGAGCGTTTCGAGCGCGCCGAGCACCGTCCGATATTTCAGGGCCAGACTCTCCAGGCAACAGCGTGCAACTGCGCGATCGTCGCGCAGTTCCGGCTGCCCTGTCCGGCGACAATGTGCCCGAATGGCAGCCGGCATGTCGTCCGGGGCAAGAAACTCGCTGGCATCAACGTCAATGAGGCTGCGGAAGGGTGCGGCATCAGCGGCCAATTCCATTACCTCATTCCAACTGTACTGACGGCCTTCGGAACGCCATTGACGCACGCACTCCTGAAGCAACCACAACCCGGAGATGTTCCTGAGGAAACGAATGTTGCCATTGACTCCGCCTTCATTGGTGAAAGCCTGAGACAGTGCTTCATCGGATGTGACCGGTTCGTCGCACTCGATTCCCATCAGGCTCCAGGTGCCACTGGAGATGTATGCGCTGTGCTGGTCCAGGTGCGGAACGGCGGCCACCGCGCTGGCGGTATCATGACTTCCTGCCGCGATCACAGGCACGGGACTCTTCAGGCCGCAGTCCTCGAGTAGCTCCGCCTTCAGCGTGCCCAGGACCGTTGCCGGATGAGTGATCGGCCCGAGGATATTGCCCGGAATACCGATTCTATCGAGGAGATCACAAGCCCACGTCCGCTCGCGGCACGATAGCATCTGAGTGGTGCTGGCTTCCGTGTATTCGACCGACTTCTCGCCCGACAACCAGAAGTGAAACAGGTCAGGAATCATGAGCAGATGCCGGGCGTCGGCCAGGTTCCTGTCGCCCGACTCCACCATGCTGAACAATTGAAACAGCGTATTGATCTGCATGGTGCGAATGCCGGTGCGTTGGTAGATGTCAGGCTCGGGCACGTGAGCAAAAACACGCTGCGGTACCCCGTCCGTCCTGGAATCGCGATAGTGGAACGGAGCGCCGAGCAACTCCCCGCCCTTGTCGAGCAGAGCAAAGTCCACTCCCCACGCGTCGACACTTATGCCGGCAAGAGGCTCGCTGTAGCGTGACGCATATTTTCGAAGGCCAGATTTTATTTCGGACCAAAGGCGTGAAACGTCCCACTTCAGGTGTCCATCCACATTCACATAGCCATTGGCGAAGCGATGCAGTTCCTGAAGATCGAACCGTTTTCCATCCCAGCGGCCCACGGCGAGCCTGCCGCTGGAAGCTCCCAGATCGATCGCCACGAAATTAGTGGTGGACCTCACCCGACTTCACTCTTTCTCGGACAGCAACTCCATGACCTGGGCGGTAATCTTTGCAACCAAGTTCTCAATCTCTTGCGGTGAAACCGTGCTCTTTTCATTGGCCGCATTGCCAACGTTAACGCCGCAAGCGTCAGATGCAGGCAAGCGAAACTCCGCTGGCGCAGTGGACTCATCTAAGCGGCAGTCCGGAAAACCGAGCCGCCTCTTGATCTCCAGCAAGTCGGCGATTTTGTCCGCCGCAATGTTCTTAATGGGGCTGCCCAGCGATTGCGCCAGCATGATCGTGCGACAGTAAGTGTCGACGATTTCTACCAGCCACTCCGCGTGCGTCACCGTATCAGCCCAGCAAACGATGCCGTGATTCCCCAAGAGGATGGTGTTATGTTTTTGAGCGTATGGGCGTACGGTTTCCGCGAACTTCTGGGTCCCTGGAGTTTCGTACGGAGTAATGGCCAGGGGGCCTATAAACACTTCCTGCTCGGGAATCACGTTCCCCGGCGGCACGAGTCCGGTGATCGCGTAGGCCGTAGCGTGCGGCGGATGGCAATGTATCACGGCGCGCGCTTGCGGTACGGCTTTGTAAATCTCGAGGTGGAGAAGCACTTCGCTGGTGTGAGGCCGATCGCCGCACACCCGCACGTTATCCATGTTGATCAACGAAAAATCCTCGGGCACCAGGTCGCCCTTGCTGCACATGGTTGGTGTGCAGATCACATACTCTTGCCCGATGCGATAGGAGATATTGCCCCCGTTGCCATCAACATACTGCCGCTCCCATAACTTCTTGCCGACGCGAATGATTTCTTCTTTAATGCGCAGCGCTGCGGTCGAGCGGTGAATTTCTTCAGCAGCGGCATCGAGCGCGGCTGTCTTTGGCAGACAGCGCATGACGGCTTCCCGGAGAATCTCTTGAATGAGAGTCCTATTCACTGGATGCGGCATCCTGGAACCCAACCGAACATTATCTCCATCCTGGGAAGTAAAACAACCATACGCCACGGCACAGGCGGACGAGACCTGGACATCTCGAAAGAAGGTGGATGGCGCAGCGAGGCCGGCATCCACTTGATGTACAATCGTTGCCGCTTTCGAACGAGAGGTTGCGGCTGACGATCCCGCCGCTATCATTATTATTACTTATGGATTTAGGGTTTGTCCTTGCCCCAGCGGATGTCTGGCTCCAGAGAGCACAGCGGGCCGGTCCAATGCCGAGCACGCTTCAAACGAGAAATGATGCTGCTTCGCTCATTCGCAGTCTGACTGCTACGAGGAATTTATGAACAGAACTTTCTTGCCTCGAGTTAAGGTTGGAGTTTTGCTGCTGGTCGCAGTGTTGGTGCTCGCAGGGGCTGACACGGGGTCACTACCTGCACCGCCAGTGGCAAAGAAAGTGCCGCATATGACTGAGATCAACGGCCACAAGATGGTGGACAACTATTTCTGGTTGCGGGACAAGGCGAATCCAGAGGTACGGGCGTATCTGGAGGCGGAGAACGCATACACGGATGCGGTCATGAAGCCGATGGAGGCCTTCCAGAAGAAGCTCTATGACGAGATGCTGAGCCGGGTTAAGGAGACGGACGTCGACGTTCCATATAAAGAGGGCGACTATTTTTATTACACGCGGACTGAAGCCGGGAAGCAGTATCAGATTCGCTGCCGCAGGAAGGCGAGCGCGGACGCTCCGGAAGAGGTGTTGCTGGACATCAATGAACTGGCCAAGGGACAGGCGTTCATGTCGGTGGCAGCGTATGCGGTGAGCCCGGATGGGAATCTGCTGGCCTATTCGTTCGACAACACGGGGTTTCGGCAGTTTCAGCTGGCGGTGAAGGATCTGCGCACGGGGAAGACTCTGGTGGATCATGCCGAGCGGGTGGGATCGGTGGTGTGGGCAAACGATAACCAGACGATCTTCTACACCCAGGAAGATGCGGTTTCGAAACGCCAATACCGGCTGTACCGGCACACCGCGGGCACAGCGGGCCCCGACTCGCTGGTGTACGAAGAAAAGGATGAACGATTTGATGTCTATGCCAGGAAGGCACGGAGCCAGGCCTACATCTTCCTGATCTCGGCCAGCCATACGACGAGCGAGGCTCGGTATATCCCGGCGGATCAGCCTCTGGCCGAGTTCCATGTGATGGAGTCGCGCCAACCGAATGTGGAGTACTATCCCGATCACAACGGCGATTCTTTCTACATTCGCGTCAACGACACAGGGCGGAACTTCCGGCTGGTGAAGGCTCCGGTGGGAGATGCCGGGCGCAAGAACTGGCGGGAAGTGGTGGCGCACAATTCCAATGTCATGCTCGACGGCACGGACTTCTTCCAGAACTACTACGTCTTGTATGAACGCGAGAACGGGCTGCCGCAGATTCGCGTGAGCGATTTGCGCAGCGGGCAGTCGCGGCGGATTGAGTTTCCGGAGCCGGCCTATGCCGCGTATCCATATGTGAATCGGGTTTATGACACGACAGAGTTTCGCTATGGGTATCAGTCGGCGATTACGCCGGCGTCGGTGTTTGCTTATGACATGGAGAAGGGGACGTCAACTCTGCTGAAGCAGACCGAGGTGCCGGGAGGATATGACCGGACGCGTTATCAGGTGGAGCAGATTTATGCGACGGCGGCCGATGGCGCGAAGATTCCAATTTCGGTGATGTATCGGAAAGGCACAAAGCTCGACGGGAAAGAGGCGCTATATCTGTACGGGTACGGGTCGTATGGGGCCCCGATCGACATGTTTTTCAATTCGAATATCTTCAGCATGGCCGATCGCGGCGTAGTGACGGCGGTAGCGCACATCCGCGGCGGGGGTGAGATGGGTAAGGCGTGGCACGATGCCGGGCGCATGATGAACAAGAAGACGACGTTTACCGACTTCATATCGTGCGCGGAGTATCTGGTGAAAAACGGGTATGGGTCGAAAGACCGGCTGGTAATCGAGGGCAGGAGTGCGGGCGGCCTGCTGATGGGGGCAGTGTTGAACATGCGTCCGGATCTGTTCAGGGCGGCGCTGGTTGGGGTGCCGTTTGTCGATGTGATCAATACGATGCTGGACGAATCTCTGCCACTCACCGTCGGGGAGTTTGAGGAGTGGGGCAATCCGAAGGAGCAGGCGGCGTTCGATTACATGATCACGTATTCCCCCTATGACAACATTGAGGCGAAAGCGTATCCAAGTATGCTGGTGAAGACTTCATTCAATGACAGCCAAGTGATGTACTGGGAGCCGGCGAAGTACGTGGCCAAGATGCGAGCTCTGCGGACGGATCACAATATCTTGATTTTCAAGACGAATTTGAGCCCAGCCGGGCACGGGGGAGCATCGGGACGTTATGATCGGCTGCACGAAGCGGCATTTGATTATGCTTACATCCTGACCCAGATGGGCATTGAGAACTAACGATCGTCCGCCAGCCGTGGACGCTATCGCGAGCAGCGACGCACCGTTGCCTCCGCGCCTCGCCTCCGCGCTTCTATCTCTCCACGAACAACTCCATGCACTCTTCGTGCAGTAAGCCATCCGCCGTTCACTAAGCTATCCGCTGCTTACTAAGCCCGGAATTACAGAGTCCCGAGCAAGCCGCCGCGGTGTCTATTGCATCCAGGGAGACTGCGCTTCGCCCAACCCTACGCAAGAAGGGGCGAACGAAACGTTCTATCTCTGAGCGCCAAAAGCAGTAGTGGCGCGGCTGAAAGTGCTTTCACGGAGACCCCTATGGAAGACCGCATCGGACCCGGCAACGCGGTGAGATACTGCGTCCTGTTTATCGCTGTAGCCCTGATTGTCGCGATGCTGTTGGTGCACCCGTCTCAAACTGTAAGCGGCGCATCCGGCGCGATGGCGACCTATTCCCACGGCACTTTGCACGTCACCATTCCTTACCGTGATGCTCATCCCGGAACCGGTCAATTCACGATCGAGGTCGTCGATCCCGAGGAGAAAGTATTCGGCCGCTCGCAGCACAACGCTGAAATTGTCAGCAACAGGGGATCTTGGCGGGAAGAAATCAAGCTCGACGAACCGCTGGCTCTGGATGACCTGGTGTGGCACCGCGTCCGCTACCGCTTCGACTACAGCAATTCGAATGAAAGAGCTCTGGAAGGAGCGGAATCCATTTCTCAGATACTGCGCACGCCGGTCGTGCACATCCTCGGCCAGCAGTCATATCTGAGCGGCGGACAAGCCGCGGTTCGGGTCATTGTCACCGATTCGCACGATGAAATCATCGGCGGCGCAGGATCGGTGAGCATCGAATTGTTGAATCCTGATCAGAAGGCGCGTCTGCTTTATACCGGACGGCTGAATCGCCGCGGCACCACCGAAGCGCAGTTTCGCTTTCCCTCCAACCTGGTCGGCAGTTATCAACTGCACTATATTGTGGACACTGCGATCGGGTCCACAGAACTTACCCAGCAGGTGAAGTTGGAAGATAAAGCTTCAATTCTTCTGACCACGGAAAAGCCAATCTACCAGCCGGAGCAGACGATCCATGCGCGCGCATTGGTCCTCGACCGCGCCAATCACCAGGCTGTCGCCGGCCGCCAGTTCACTTTTGAACTGGAAGACTCTCGCGGCAACAAGGTGTTCAAGAAGGCGACGCAAACCGACAAGTTTGGTGTTTCTTCCGCCGAATTCGCGCTCGCCGACGAAGTGAATCTTGGGACGTATCACCTCCGCGCCCTGATGGGAGATGCGGAAGCACCCTCCAGCACGGCCGAAATCGCTCTGAATGTCGAACGGTATGTTCTGCCCAAGTTCAAGGTGGCCATTGATCTCTCGGGAAGCGGCAACCAGGCCAAGCATGGTTATCGCCCTGGTGACCATGTGACGGGAACCGTCCATGCCAATTACTTCTTTGGCAAACCGGTGGATGACGCTGAAATCATCGTGAAGGGTTCCGTCATGGATGTCGCCATCTTCGAGGTTGGCCCCGTGCATGGCAAGACGGATCACGATGGCGCCTATCACTTCGATCTGTTGCTTCCCGAATATTTCGCCGGACGCCCTCTCAGCCAGAATGCCGCCCGCGTGCTGGTGGAAGCCACGGTAAGAGATTCTGCCGGCCACGCCGAGACTCGCGGAGAGCCGATCACGGTCACCGAGGCACCGCTGCTGATCACGGCTGTGCCTGAAGGCGGCACACTGATTCCTAATCTGGAGAATGAGGTTTTCGTCCTCGTTTCTTATCCCGATGGGACTCCGGCTCGCACTGAGCTCAAGGTGCATGCTCCCGGCGGTGTGGACCAACGTGCGTCCACTGATGAAGGAGGTGTCGCCGAGGTTCGCATCAGTGCAGGCGACAAGGCCGCGACTCTCGACATCGAAGCCCGTGACACCGAAGGCAATGTCGCCAACAGCACCGTGCAACTGCAAACGCGCACCGGCGATGATCAGATTCTCCTGCGTACCGAGCGTGCGGTGTATCGAGCCGGCGATCGTATTCAACTCAAACTCTTCTCCACCAAAGAACGCGGGACGGCGTACATTGACGTGGTCAAGGAGGGTCAGACGATCCTGACTCGCGACCTTGACCTTGAAGACGGCCACGCCGAATTGACCCTGGCTGCGACCCCGCAGATGGCCGGGACGCTGGACTTGAACGCCTATCTTTTTGGCCGCGATGCCCGCCCCGTCGGCGATCACCGGCTGGTGTTCGTGCAGCCTGCGGATGAACTCAAAATCGAAACGACGACTGATGCTGCCGAGTACAAACCGGGCGGTGAGGCACGCATCCGCTTTCGCGTAACCAATGCACACGGCGAGGGCGTGCAAGCCGCGCTCGGACTTCAGGTCGTCGATGAGGCCGTTTTCGCACTGGCCGAAAAGCAGCCCGGCTTCGCCAAGGTCTTCTTCTATCTTGAGCAGGAGGTAATGAAGCCTCGCTACGAGATCCATTCCATTGGCATGCCGGACATTGTCGAGCCGATGAACGATTCACAAATCGAACAAAAGAATCGCGCGGCCCGGGCGCTGTTTTCAGCCACGGAACTGGTTGGCTCCAACCAGTTCGAAACCGAATTCGGCCGCACTGTGCCGATGACCAAATACGCCGAGTACGCCGCACGCTACCAGTCACGCTTTCAGACGCAGGTTCACCAGTTGGCAGAAGATCTGAATCGTGCCTACCAGCAGAACCCCGAAGGAGGCGACCTCGCCAGGGTTTTCGCGAGGGTCGCGAAAGCCGGCGGGAGTGATTTGCGCGATCCGTGGGGCACCGAACTTCGCCTTGAACCTGCCGGTTGGGCTCGGAAAAAGATGTACGTTGTTCGCAGCGCTGGAGCGGACCAGCAATTCAACACCGCCGATGACATGGCAGCGTATCTGGAAGTCCGCACCGGAAACGTGGCAAGCCGCTCTGAGTCAGGCACGATCGCTCTTACGATCGAGCATGATCGCGGCCCCTTCAACGGTATGGCGGAGATCGCTGGAAGCGTCACCGACCCTTCGGGAGCGGCAGTGGCGTCAGCGATCGTCAGCGTGCGCGAAACGTCGAACCGGAAACTACGCACGACCAAAACCAATGCCGCGGGCCAATTCAGTCTGGCGGCGTTAACCGCCGGGAATTACGAAGTGCAGGTTTCCGCGCCCGGATTCCGCAGCGCTTCACAGAAAGTTACGGTCCAGGCGCGAGATCGGGCGGTTTTGAGCGCAACGTTGTCTGTGGGTGACGTCACCGAGGCGGTCGAGGTCGAAGCAGTAGGTGTTGTGGGCGGCGTTCCCGGCGGCGTGGCTGGCGGCCAAATGGGCGGCGTCATTGGTGGAGTAGTCAACGGGGACATGCGGATGATGGCCCCTGTTGCCATGCCGATGCGTGTGGCCAAAGAACTCGCCGCCAACAGCGCAACTCTCATCGCAGACAAGAAGCAAAGCTCAGAGGCGCCCGCCGCCCACGTGCGCTCCTACTTCCCCGAAGCTCTTTACATCAATCCTGAAATCATTACCGACGATGAAGGCCGCGCCAGCATCGTCATCCCTTTAGCGGATTCCATCACCACCTGGCGCATGGCCATGCTGGCCTCGACCACGCACGGCGCGCTGGGAAGTTCGACGTCCAGCATCAAGGTTTTCCAGGATTTCTTCGTCGATCTCGATCTTCCCGTCACGCTCACGCAGGGAGATCGCGTATCGCTCCCGGTTGCCGTCTATAACTACTCCTCAGCGCGCGGAGAGGTGAATCTGAAGCTTCAAGCCGACGACTGGTTTTCTCTGGTGGATGATGTTGCGGAAAAAACCGTCAGCGTGGATTCCGCCCGCGTCGCCGGATCGCAATTTACCCTGGAAGCCCGCCGCATCGGAAAGTTCAAGCTGACGCTCTCGGCGCAAATGCATGGCGAGGCCAACCGCGCCGACATCGTGGTGCGCGAAATTGAAGTCATTCCCAACGGCCGCGAGCAAAGCCTGGTCTTCAACGGCCGCCTCGAAAACGAAGTGCAGCATGAGCTGAATTTCCCGGCGGACTCCATCCCCGATGCCAGCAAAATCTTCGTTCGCCTCTATCCCGGCCCGCTGAGCCAGGTCATCGAAGGCATGGACAGCCTTCTGCGCATGCCCTACGGCTGCTTCGAACAAACCTCCTCCAGCACCTATCCCAACGTTCTGGCGCTCGACTACATGAAGCGCACCCACAAGCTCACTCCCGAGGTGCACGCCAAAGCCGAAGGCTACATCGCCAACGGCTACCAGCGCCTGCTGACTTTTGAAGTTCCCGGCGGAGGCTTCTCCTGGTTCGGTAGCGTCCCGGCCAACAAGATCCTGACCGCTTACGGGCTGATGGAGTTCTACGACATGTCGCAAGTCTATGACGTAGACCCGAAGTTGATCGCCCGCACGCAACAGTGGCTCGCCGCGCAACAGCAACCTGACGGCAACTGGAAACCGGACGCTTCGTTCATCAACGAGGGAGCCACAAATCGCTACAACAACGACGAAGTCCGAATCGCCGCGTATATCGCCTGGTCTCTCGAGAACACTGGGTATCAGGGACCTGCGGTCGAAAACGCGCGGCGGTTCATCGAGAAACACATGAGTGCGAAGCTGGACACCTATACGCTCGCCGTTCTAGCCAACTTCGCCGCCGACTATGGCAAGGACCGCGACTTCACTCTCCAGGCCATGGAACTTCTGCTGGACGCCCACACTGAGAAAGGCGAGCAGGCCTGGTGGAGCGCAGAGGAAACCAGCGTCTACGCCACGGGAACCAGCGCCAGCGTGGAAACCACGGGATTGGCTGTGCAGGCGCTGCTGAAGTGGGGACAGGCCTCCGGCGTCGCCCGCAAAGCCCTCACTTATCTTGCGTCGAAAAAAGATGCTTCCGGTACCTGGGGCACAACGCAAGCCACGATCATGGCTCTGCGGGCCTTGCTTTTGGCCACCGAGAAAGGCACGGCCGATGTTCGTGGCACGCTGGAAGTCTTGCTCAACGGCAAGCCCGTCGAAAAACTCGTGCTTACGCCCGAGAACAACGACCTGCTCCACCAGTTTGTGTTCAAGGAAATCGATTCGAAGAGCGGTACCACCGTCGGTATTCGGTTCGATGGTAAGGGTGGCCTTGCGTATCAGGTGGTGGGCAGTTACTTCCTGCCTTGGAGCCAGAAGCCGGAAAGCGAACCTCTCTCCATTGACGTGGCTTATGATCGAACCCATCTCGCCCAGGACGATATCGCCACAGCGACCGCGACCATCAAGAACAACCTCCCTAAGTCCGCGAACATGGTCATGGTCGACTTGGGCATTCCTCCCGGATTCGATCTACTGAGTGAAGACTTGCAGACTTATCTGGACAAGAGTGCGGGACAGAAGAGCGGCCGCCTGGAAAAATTCAACATGACCGCTACCCAAGCCATCCTGTACTTCGACTCGATTGCGGCCGGCGATACGGTCGTATTGCGGTTCCGGTTGCACGCCAAGTATCCTATTCGTGCCCGCACGTTCCAGTCGCGGGTCTACGAATACTACGACCCCGACGTGAACTCCGCGTCCCCACCGGTGCAAATGGAGGTCCGCAAGCGGTAAGCACGACACGCGGTAAGTACGAATGGTTGCACTGCGTTGGGGGCCACCGTGTGCTATGCACCTGCCCGAGCTTCGCTATTCTGCCGGGAAGAACGGCGGGACGAAGGTTCGCAATAGGACGAATTGCGATCAAAACCGGCGGGGCAGTGTGATCCACTTTCGCAGTCAAGGGCCGCCTGATCAGAAAAAATCAAAAAAGGCTCCAATAAGCGATACCCTTCATGTTCCGGAGAAATTCGGGCTGACTACGTCAGTAATGGATAAGTAGGAACAGACGGATTTGCGGAGTTATGCTGCAACTTAGGGGAGGTCCAGGTGAACGGTTCGATGGCTGTGCGACTGGTGAGCGGTATTGCCGTGGCTTTAATGTTCGCAGCGACGGCTACCGGACAGGTTCTGCCGATAACCAATCAATTCACGGCGGCCAGCCCGCATCCGCGGGAGGCGACACTCGGGAACGCGCCTCCTGCTGAAGCTTTCCGCGTCTTGCCTCCTTCTGATGCGGAAGGCCCCCAAATTACGCCTTATCTCCTCTATCAGACTGCACTCGCATGGAATCAGGATGAACTTCGCCGGGACCGTTGGTCGCAGGTAGAGAACGAGAGAGATCTTCTGCGGTTGCGCGCGGAGCTGAGAAAATCGCTGCTCGAGATGATTGGCGGCCTTCCCACAGAAAAGCCAGATCTGCACGCGGCTATTACCGGCACAATTTCAGGGGCCGGATTTCATATCGAGAAGCTCAATTATCAGAGCCTTCCCGGTTTCTACGTGACAGCGCTGGTGTACGTGCCCGAGAACGGTGACAAGACCCATCCCGGCATCCTGGTCCCGGCCGGACACTCGCCAAACGGGAAAAATCACTATCAGGCCCTCTGTCAGAGGCTAGCCTTGCGTGGCTATCTCGTCATTAGCTGGGACCCGGTCGGGCAAGGCGAACGAAGCCAGTTCTGGGATGCAAAGGCCAAGAAGAGCCGTTACAACATGATCTGCGGCGAGCATGCCGTGATGGGAAACCTCGCCTACCTTGCCGGGGCGAATCTGGCCCGGTGGGAAGTTTGGGATGGTATGCGTGCTGTGGACTATCTGCTCACCCGCTCAGACGTTGATGGTAAGAGGCTCAGTATCACAGGAACGAGCGGCGGCGGTTTCCAGACGGCGTTGATCGGCGCACTGGATGAGCGTATCCAGGTCATTATTCCCTCCTGTTACATCACAGCGCTTCCCATGCGGGTCGAAAACCGCATCTTCGCCGATTCCGACAGCGATCCGGAACAGGACCTCTTCGGCCTCATATCGAAGGGAGTGGATAACGCGGGTATGTTATTGATGCTGTACCCGCGCCCGGTGATGGTAGCAACCACCACGCTCGATTTCTTCCCGGTGCAGGGCGCTCGCAAATCCTACTCGGAAGTCAGTACATTCTACAAACGCTTTGGACACGCTGACCGAATCGAATTCGTCGAAAGCTACAACCGGCATGAGTATTCTCTGAGCAATCAAGAAGCGGCGTTGAGCTTCCTTGATCGCTTCAATAAGATGCCGGTGCATCATGGCCTCCCCCCAGTCACTGAATTCAGCGATGCCGACCTCAGGGTAACAAGGAGCGGACAGGTATCGGTTGACTATCCGGAGAGTCGCACGCTTCTACAGTTCATAGCTGCCTATTCCGCCGAAGCTTCGCATGGCGACCGGAAAACGCTGGCCGAACTGTACCGGAGTGAACTGGATCCCGACATCGCCTTCTGGACAGTCAGCCGCTATGAAGGCTTCTCCCCGCCCAGGGAACTGCGATGGGAAGCCCTTGGGAGCACCACGGCCGGAGCGTTGCATATTGATCGCTACGTGCTTCATCACAGCGCCTATCTGGAAATGCCTCTCCTCCACTTTCACAACGACAGCAACCATCCCAAGGGAGCCATCCTCTGGTTCAGTCTCGAAGGCAAGGCCTCGCAAAAGGACTGGCCCCAGATATGCAAGTTACTAGACGACGGATTTGAGGTATTTTCATTCGACTTTCGCGGATCAGGCGAAACCCGCATGAACTATCGCACCAGCTCCCCGGACGCTCCAAATCCGGCACAGGATAACTTCCAGGGGGAAGCCGATGCACCGTACGTCAATCCCCTGGACAGTGTATTAGCTGATTATGTTTATAATTCGTTGCTCACCGGCCGGCCGTATTTTCTTCAGATGATGGACGATCTTAAGATCGCCGAACTCTTCATCCGTAACCGTGATCCACATCTACCCCCGCAACCTGTGACACTCGCTGCAACCGGTGAAGCATACAGCTTGGCAATTCGATTCCAGGAAATCGATCCGCACGTGACAATACTGACCCCCGAATCCCCGTCCATTCTCAATTGGTCCACGTTGGTAGCTCAGGGACGGGAGCAGTGGCCCATAGCGTTTCTGATGCCGTCTGGAGCCACTATTACTGTGGAATCAAAATAGATGCGCCCTGAACACACGCCCGACAAGTGCCTTCTTACTCTTGGGGTCCTCAGCAGCAAATACGATGCCCGCTTGGTTGGTTTGCGGAGCAAGAATCGCGATGGTTGTAAGCGGCCACCTCGAAAATACTTACATATCAGGAGACAATATGCATTCCATAAATCGTCGTCAGTTTGTGAAAACCGTTGGACTGGGCACTATGGCCGGCGCAGGTATGGGATTAGCTGGGGCTCAAGTAGCTGCCGCAGCACAATCGGATGTCAAGGAAAACAAATCCAAACTGGCAAGGTTACTTCCAGGATGCTGTGCCTACTCCTACGATAAAGACCTCAGGCACGGCCCGATGACGATGGAAGATTTTATTCTCAAGGCAGTTGACCTGCGGCTGGTCGCCGTCGACATGACGGTGTATTACTTCAAGTCCACGGATCCGGAATATCTCTACGGTCTTCGCCACTTGGCGTACAAGCATTCCCTGGCCTTTTCCGGAGCTGCGTGCGGAGTCAGCATGGTCCAGGCCGATGCTGCAAAGCGCGCCGACAGCCTGAATCAAATTAAGAAATGGGTTGATGTCACAGACCAGCTCGGGGCTTCCCATCTCAGGATCTTCGCCGGTGAGTTACCGCCCGGATCCAGCTTGAAGGACGCTACAGATTGGGTAGTCGAATCGATGAAGGCCGCATGTGACTATTCCGGCAAGAGGGGCATCACGCTGGGGATTGAGGACCACCAAGGCGTGACGCAGAGCGCGGACGTATGTGTTGAAATCATGCAACGCGTCAATTCGCCTTATGCCGGCATCAACCTCGATATTACACATTTCATCCCCACGCCGACGCAAGACGCCTACGCGCAGATTGCCGCATGTGTCCCCTACGCTACTAATATGCACATCCGCGACCACTTTGATGATCACGCTCCTGTGGATATGGACCGCGTCTGGCAGATCTTAGCGCAAGCTGGGCACCAAGGTTATGTATCGGCCGAATATGAAGCCAGTTCCCCTGACAGTCTACCTCCCGCCACGGGCGTGCCAAAACTGGTTGATGAAATCCAGACGCTCTGCAAGAAGTATTCCAGTGTTTAGTCGGAAGGAGGCGATGCTCAATGCGGGTGGGAATCCTGGGAACGGGTGCCATTGCACAAAAGCATGCTCTGGCGTATTGCAATATCGGATACCAGGTGGTTGCGTGTACCAATCGCGATGTTGCCAAGGGCCGGAGATTTGCCCAGGAGCATGAAGCGGAGTTTGTCCCGACGGTTGAAGCACTTTGCAGACATCCGGACCTGGACTATATCGACGTCTGCACACTTCCGGAATATCGCCTGCCCGTGGTCGAACTCTGCGCTGCAACCGGCAAGCACGTGTTAGTGCAGAAGCCCATGGCGACGCGGGCGGAGATCGCGTGCGAGATGATTCGAATCGCCCACGAAGCCCGCATTCAGTTGGGCGTCGTAAGCCAGCACCGTTTTGACGACTCCACCCTATTCCTGAGAAAGGCATTGGCAGAGGGCCGGCTCGGCAAGCTTCTGCAGGCTGACGCCTACGTCAAGTGGTATCGCTCGCCTGAATACTACAGCCGCCCCGTGAAAGGCAGTTGGGCAGGGGAGGGCGGGGGCGCGCTCATCAATCAGGCGATTCATCAGGCAGATCTGCTGCTGCATCTGGCGGGCCCTGTCGTGGAAGTCTGCGGCTATCGGCAACTGGGCGCGCTCCACCCGATTGAATCGGAGGACATCATCAGCGCTGTGCTTCGTTACTCTTCGGGCGCGACCGGCGTTATTCAGGCATCCACAGCTTTCTGGCCCGGCTATCCCGAAAGGGTTGAACTCCACGGTACAAAAGGAAGCGCCAGCATTTCCGGCGATCGTCTTTCCGCCTGGAATGTACTGGAGGATCACGGAGAACCTGCGCCAGTAGACGCCGAAGTGTCATCCGGGGCTTCCGATCCTATGGCAATTTCTACCCTCCCGTTCGAGCGGCAGTTCCTGGATTTTGGCGAAGCCTGCCGCACCGGCCGCCGCCCGCTTGTTTCCGGAATCGATGGCTACCGAGCGCTCCAGCTCATCTGCGGGATCTATCAGTCCTGCGCTGAGAATCGCATCGTCTCGATCCCTGATTACTCGCTCGAGTTACTTGATCGATGTCCACAGCTTCAAGACCTCTCACGGCCCATATGACTTTGTCGCCGGTCGAAGTCGTGCCATGCCTCCGATGGAGGAATAGGAAGGGCGATTTAAACGATTCATCGCGGTCATCTGACCTCTCGGAAAGACCCGATCTCCATCCGAGACGCGCGAGCCTGAACTATTTTCTGGCAGAAAGCTCTGCCAAAGCCCCCTGGCAAGATGGTGAAAACAAGGATCGTTGGGATTTGCCAAACGGGGTTTCAGTTCATTACTATGCCCTTTCTTTTTCTTTCCTTTTCTTTCATTGAGTTAAAGAAGGCCAATTCCCCGGGGTCCGCCCGCAAGTCGATCCGGATGCCAGGAAATGGAGAGTGGCTCAGATGAAGCCGAATATACCCAGGTCACAAACGTCAGGTCTTGCCATCCTGCTGTTTCTTGCCACGCTTGCCAGCCCGGCTCAGGGCCAAGGCTCGAACCGTTGGAAGGTAGTCGGCCCCGGCGGGGGCGGCACAACGATTGCCCCAACTATTAGCCCTCACGATTCCCGGCTTGTGGTCGAACACTGCGACATGACCGGAGGTTACATCACGCACGACAATGGCGAGTCGTGGCGCATGTTCAATCTCCGTGGTGGCACCTCAGTCTTCGCCTTCGATCCTGCTGATCCCCAGGTCATCTATGCCGGGAATGCCGCCCTCTGGCGTAGCAGCGACTCCGGGCAGACCTGGAAGATGCTCTTCCCCAACCCCGCCCGCAACACCATTGAGCATCAACTCGGCGACCACTCCGACTACAGCCTTACCTCCAGCGATCCCGCCTATCCCGGCGGAGATATCTCATCTATTGCAGTTGCTTATGGAAACGGCCAGCAAAATGGCCACGGAAGTCCGGAGCGTCTTTATCTTTCCTTTCAGCAGAAAAACCAAACGGCTGTAATCGTTTCCTCTGCCGACGGCGGCGTCTCCTGGAGCCGCCTCGCCACCCTGCCCCAACGCGTCCTGCTCCTCACCCCGCAGGACGACGGCCTGATCGCCGTCTCCGATTCCGCAGCGTATCGCATCGCCCCTGATGGCAGCACCACCGAGCTGGGCAGCATCGCAACCGGCTTCAAAGCAGTCAGCGCGGCGCGGTCCGGCGCTTCGGTCTGGATCTACGCAACCGGCGATGACGGAAAGGTCTATCTTTCCGAGGATTCCGGTCTCCACTGGAGACCGGTCACGCCCGCTTTCCAACAGACCTCTGGCAACTTTGAAGCCATTGCCACCAGCGATCGCCACCCGGAGGTTTCCTATGCCGGGTTCCGCGACCTTCAACTCGGCGAGGGCAAGGAGAACATGTTCAACGGCATCGCCAAGACGACGGACGGAGGCCACACGTGGAAGATCGTCTTTAGGGAATCGACCCAATCTGGTGCCAACCTGAGTGGAAGCTGGATCGAGCAGCGCGCCACGCAAAACGGCATCGCGATTTGGTTCGACTCGCCGTACAGCCTGGGTGTCGCGCCCACCAATCCCGACGTAGCCTACGCGACCGACCTCTTTCGCACCTATCGCACCCTGGATGGCGGCGCAACCTGGCAAGAAATGAACTCCGAGCAACTCAACGGCGGCGGTTGGACCTCCCGCGGTCTCGATGTAACCACCGACTACGGCGTCCAGTTTGACCCGTTCGATTCCCGGCACATCTTCATCGACTATACCGATATCGGCCTCTTTCAAAGTGGAGACGGAGGCCAATCCTGGCAAAGCACCTCCGAAGGCGTCCCCGAAGACTGGCGCAACACCACCTACTGGCTGGCCTTCGACCCCACCCAGCGCGGTCTGATATGGGGTGCCTTCAGTGGCACACACGATCTCCCCCGCCCCAAGATGTGGCGTGGCCGCGGTGTCCGAAGCTTCACCGGCGGGGTCGCCGTCTCAACCGATGGCGGCCACCACTGGAAGCCGAGCAATGCGGGCCTTCCCGAGGACTCCATTACCCACATCCTGCTCGATCCCTCCAGCCCCGCCGGCAGCCGCACCCTCTACGCCTGCGCCTTTGGCCGCGGCGTCTACAAGTCCACTGACAACGGCCAGAGCTGGACCGAAAAGAACAAAGGCATTGCCGGCGACGAACCGTTCGCCTGGCGCATCACCCTCGCTCAGGACGGCGCTCTGTACCTCGTCGCCGCTCGCCGAACCGAGGCAAAAGACTTCTCCCCCGCTGGCGCCGGAGCCCTCTATCGCTCGACGGACAAGGCGGAACACTGGCAGCGTATCGACCTCCCATCAGGCGTCACCGGTCCCACCGGCCTCGAGATCGACCCACGCAATCTGCAGCGCCTCTACCTAACGGCATGGGGACAGGAGGGCGAAGACGCCGACCGGAACGGGGGCGTCTATGCCTCCGACGATGGCGGCCAAACCTGGCGAGCCCTCGTCACGCAATCGCAGCACGTCTACGACCTGACCATCGATCCTCGCCATCCCGACACACTCTACATCACCGGCTTTGATGCCGTAGCCTACCGCTCCGCCGACCGCGGCGCCCATTGGGAACGCATCCAGGGCTATGACTTCAAGTGGGGCCACCGCATCATCCTTGACCCCAACGATCCCACCCAGATCTACATCACCACATTCGGCGGCGGAGTCTGGCATGGCCCCGCCGCAGGCGCCGCGACCCCACCGGAGGCGGACCAAACCACCGTTCCTATTGCTGTGCCTGGCCAAGACTCAATCCGCGGTCCAAAGGGACCTGATTCTTAAGCAGCCGAGTGATTTCCTCCTGAAAGAAAGCCGCCGACGGCGGCGGCGCAAAGTAACACTTTTGGGCTGGCAATCAGGCTTTGGTTCAGGAAAGAAGCTGTGCCCCAAGCCAACGGTAAAGCTCGTCTGGAGCTATCGGGCGTTCCGGGCTCCATGCCAGGCTTTTCCCCGCGGGCAGGATCACATAGGCGGAATCTCGATGTTCCGAGACGCAGAGACAGAGGGTGTGTTCTCCTTCTGGATATCTGGACGCGGAAAGCCAAACATAGCGGGCGAGAATTGCCGCATCGATCGCACTGTTCTCCGGGTCGTCCACATCAGGAAGCGAACTAACCCTCTGCTGATTCTCGAAGATGGCAATGCTGGTGAACGGCTTGGGCTTGCTGCGCATGCCAAAGCGGATAACCATCACCGGAGGACGAGCGCGGCGGAGCGCCTCCGAGGCCGCCCATTCGACAAATGCGTTGGAGAAGATGAGAGAGCCATTTCCACTGAGAAAGAGGTCGATGACGAATTTCCGAAGCCTTGGCAATTTGGCAACTTCCGCCGGCCAGAGGTCCCAGCCCTCCCAGGATTCAAGCCGCAGGTTGGAGATGATCTGATCGGTGGCTTGGATGTCCTTAGGAGTCTTGTTCAACTCGGCGAGGAATTTATCGCGAAACGGCTTGAGAGCCGCATAGCTCAATAAAGAAGCGGCATTCGTGGAGAGAGGAGAAAGCATGCCGCTCAGTTTTGCCTCGGCGTCGATGAGCCACACATCGGAGCTTTCGATACTGCCTTGCCGCCCCGCCAATGTTACGATCCCGGAGAGGCCTGGCTGGCCTTGCATCGCCAGTTCGCAGACCCGTCTCGAGTCCCCCGAGATTCTGATCTCATGCCCGCGAGGATCCCATTCCTTCCACGCAGACTGTGGGTCGACCGGCAGGCTGGCGGGAAGAAACAGGAGAATCAATCGAGTAGATGCAGTTTGCACGGGTGTCGAGTCGCGCGCCGCCGCGTTGACGGTTTCGAAAACCCTTTGCACCTCCCGGCGCCACTCGGCATAGTATTCGGACCGCGCGAGTTGAGATGCATTTTCGATGGTGTCATTGGCCTCGGAAAAATTCCAATGCTTGACACCCATCTTCATTTCGAGCGCCCACAGCGGCGCAGTCAGCGCACTCAGGGCGGAAGGACTGAACGTCTCAGCACCTTTCATGAAGTTTGACAGACGGTTCTGCTCGTAAGGGAACAGCGTCCCCCATTGACTCAATTGCTGATTCAAGGCGGGCCGAATTGTGACTGGCAATCGCTCGATCAAACGGCGATAAGCATCCAGGCTGGGTGCTTCTTCCTGCGCTTTCCTTGGCTGTTCATTCATCCTCGCTCCAAGTCATGCGGATAGCCCGGGCAGAGCCTTGCCTGGAAGATCCAGGCCTTTGATCCCAAACAGGCCGGCAATGGTGGGACAAAGGTCGATGTGCTGGACGGGACGCTCTACCACTTGGGCGGAGCGCGCGGCTTCTCCCAGGCACATCATCCATGTCAGGCTGGTGGAATCGTCAGTCGACCTGTGATTGAAGAAGCCATTGGTATTGGAGCCGTCGAAATCGCGGCCGAATTCGGGAAGAACAAACAGAGTTGTCTTTCCATTGTAGGAGGGAAGTGCTTGCACCAGATTCCAAAGCTCATAAACCAGGCGATCCACGGTGCGGATGCCGGCCAGATGCATGGAATAAGACCCGAAGTGCGCAACTTCCACATCGGAGAATGTGATTGCGAGTAGAGAGGGAGCAAAGCGCCTCATGACCTCCTCGCTCACAAGAAAAGTAAATTCATCCCCGGTGATGGGCACATTGCTGCGCAGCAAATCCCCGATGGCTTGCTGCATGACGCTTTGCATGCGAATGTCAAGGGAGGATGTATCTCCGGAGACAGACCAGCCAAGTCCCTCATAATTGTCGGTGTGCAGCAGTATGGCCTCGAGTTCGGGCTGCATGGCGGCCCGGTCCGCGCTGTGCTCGGCATGCCCTTGAGAGGCCGCACGAACCACCGCGTTGATCAGCAACTGCTTGGGAAAAACCACATTTGCGCCGTAGCGGGGACCAAAATCGCGTATCGAACTTGCGCCGATCCGGCTGGTCAGGGCCTTATTGCTTGAGATCAACCATGCATTGTCCTGGGTAAGTTCCATGCGCTTGCGCAGATACTCGAAGAAAGTCGGGCTGCTCGGCGGCGTCTTCCCCCAGTCATCCAACCGTTGCCATGTCCCGGTAAGGATGCTGGAGATGGTGTTGTAGTGCGATGTTGCGCCCGCATTGCGAAGGGAAGGATAAAACACGCTCTGAGGCAGCAGCTCTCGATAAAGGTGGGGAATGTTGACAAGGCCTGTATCGAGAAAGGTCTCGGCGCGGCGTATTCCGCCGCAAGCCACGATGATCACCTTTCGTTCGTCGTTCCCCGAGGTGTTGGGAGACTCGCCGGCAAAGGCAGGCTTACGCGAACTGGCCCACTGATCTACCAGCAGGATTGCGGCCGCCTTCAGGAGATTCCGTCGAGAGGCATCCATCGCACGCCACAGCTTCCTGGAAAACCTGCGATCTGCGCGCGGAGCGGAAATCCGTCCGCACACAGATTTTATCCCGCAATAGCTGCTTGAACAAAATCTCCCGCAGGTGCTTTCACCCCTGCGGGAGATCGTCTTGTTCGAGCTGCAGGCGCCTTGACACCTGCAGGTTATCTTCCATCCTAGAACACGTACTTTACGGAAAGCTGGAAGAATCGCGAATCAGGTGTAAAGTTCTGTAACGTCTGTGAGCCCGTAATGTCACCACCGCCGGGGTCATTGCTGGTATCGTCGTTCGGGTTGCCCCAGGAAGGGTGATTCAAAAGATTGAACGCGTCGGCAGTGCGGCGGCTCCGAAGTCCGCAGCAATTGGAGCACTCCGACGATCTATCACAGTTCGAGGCGTGGAATGAAGAAACCCGATTCTCGCAGCCAAACCTGCGAGTCTGTCCTGGGCCAGCACGAACCCAGCGCGCGGCCGGAGGACTCGATGTGCCGTCGCGACGGACGGATGATATTTACGCTGGAGGAGCCGCATCAAACCCAAGCTGCGAATCTTTGGGAGATGGCTGCTGACCCGCAAACCGGAAGTCCCTCCGGTAAACCCACGAAGTTAACGAATTGGTGTGGAATCAACCCGTGTAAGGCGAGAGTCAGCAAAGACGGCAAACGTCGGGTTACACGCAAACACTCCATCAAGCCGGCTCCAGTCGAGGCCATTACCGCGATGCGGCAACTATCCGAGACGTTTTCGAAGGTGGAAACGCCAAAATTGCTCCTCACAAATGCTCCCCAAACGACCCAGAACGACCAACAGAGAGCAGAAGGTGAATGGGTCCAATGATGATGGGAGCGATGTAAATGTCTGAGATTGAAGCGGTCACGGCAATCATTCCTATCGTGGTAAACTGTTGCAAATCGTCGCGGAGAGGTGGCAGAGTGGCCGAATGCGGCGGTTTGCTAAACCGTTGTACGGGCTAACACCTGTACCGAGGGTTCGAATCCCTCCCTCTCCGCCAGACAGTCTCGACTGCAGAGAATTCCTGCCTTTACTTTCGACGAAATGCGCGAATTCTGCCCATTTTTCGCGATTCTTGCTCGACAAACCGGACTGCAGAGAACGGACTGCGATGGAAGCGGTTGGCATCCAAGCGCGCTTTTTCTCTGAAGCCGCCATGAGCAGTCCGACTTGCAACGAGCCCGGAAGCGAACATTCGGCGATCACAAACCGAATGCATTGCGAACCCGGACTTGACTTTCTGTGTTTCAGTGTGTCCGCTTAGCGCAGTTGACGGCCGCCCTACCCAATCACTTCCACAAGCCGAGTTGTCGGTACCGATCAGACTGACTTCCTCGAAGCCCGTTTCTGGATAGTGTCCGGTTTGCCGACCAACCGGATACAATCCGGTCTCAGACTCCTCCCTCGACTGAAGGGAAGAAATGTGGGATAACTTCATTCAAAGGGGACGATCATGCAGCAGCGTGCGGCCAGAGTCAATGCTTCAGAAGAGACCATCAAGATTGGTCCGCTAGGGATCCGATTCCTCCTCACCGGAGATGATTCCAACGGAAGCGTCTTCGTGTTCGAGGTTCTCGTCCCGGTCGGGCAGAAGCTGGCGGCGCCGGCCCACAAGAACGATGCCTACGAGGAGATCCTCTACGGTATCGAGGGCGTCCTTACCTGGACGGTTGACGGCACGCCGATCGAGGTTGGGCCCGGGCAAGCGCTGTGCATCCCCCGAGGCGCGGTGCACCGCTTCGACAATCTCTGCAAGGAGGATGTGAAGCAGCTCGCCGTCATATCCCCTGCGATAATGGGCCCCGCGTATTTCCGAGAAGCCGCCGAAGTAATCCGCGACGCCGCCGGCGGCCCGCCCGATCGCGCAAGAATGATGGACGTCTTCCGCCGTCATGGCATGACACTGGCCACGCCCCCGCCCGTTAAGTAGCGGCCGCTGGTATGGTTTCGCCCCGCGGCCCGTCACTAACGGTTCAGAACGCGTATTTCGGTTGGATGACGGGCAAACGTGAAGTAATCCCAAGGTAAGGTTTGCCGACAACATGCCCAGAATCGTCGCATCCACGTGCAACGTGCTGCACAGGCTATAATTACGCCCAACGCATGGGGCTTACCTCCGGCACCAAACTCGGTCCGTATGAAATCGTGTCGCCCCTGGGCGCGGGCGGCATGGGCGAGGTGTATCGTGCCCGCGACACGCGTCTCGACCGCACTGTAGCCATAAAGATTCTGCCGGCGCATGTGTCTTCCAGTCCGGAAGCGAAGCAGCGCTTTGAGCGCGAGGCGCGGGCGATCTCATCGCTGAACCATCCCAACATCTGCACGCTCTACGACGTCGGGCATCAGGATGGTATGGACTATCTGGTCATGGAGTTTCTGGAGGGAGAAACACTCGCTGACCGGCTGGCGAAAGGACCGTTGCCGGCGGAACAGGTGCTGAAGTATGGGGTTGAGATTTGCGAGGGGCTGGACAAAGCGCACAAGACGGGAGTGATCCATCGCGATCTCAAGCCGGGCAACGTCATGCTGACGAAGACGGGGGCGAAGCTAATGGACTTCGGTCTCGCCAAGTCCGGTTCCGTGTCGGGTGCCCCTGCTTCAGGCCTTACCCTGACCAGTCCCGTGGCCAGCCGTCCCCTGACGCAGGAGGGCATGGTAGTCGGAACCTTCCAGTACATGTCCCCGGAGCAGATCGAAGGGAAAGAGGCCGACGCGAGGAGCGACATCTTCGGGCTGGGGGCGGTGCTGTACGAGATGGCGACGGGCAAGCGCGCGTTCGAGGGGAAGACCACGACCAGCGTCATCGCGGCGATTCTGGAACGCGATCCTCTACCCATTTCCGCGGTACAGCCGATGTTTCCGCGAGAGCTGGACAACGTGGTCAAAACCTGTCTGGAGAAGGACCCGGAAGACCGGTGGCAGAGCGCGCACGACGTCAAGCTGCAGTTGAAGTCGATTGCGACGTCAGCGGGTCCGCTTGAATTGCATCCGGGCCGCCGGAACTACGAACGCCTGATTTGGATTGCGGCGGTGGCGTTGCTGTTGATGCTGGCGACCGCGGTTTATTTCCGAATGCCTAGCAATCCGGCGCCCACGGTCTGGTCCTCGATTCTGGCTCCGGAGAATACCACCTTCGCCTACTTTGCCGGGCCGGTCGCGGTTTCCCACGACGGGCGCACGCTGACTTTTGTGGCAACGACGGCGGATGGCCAGGATGTCGTTTGGGTAAGGTCCCTGGGTGATCTCACGGCGCGGGTATTAGCGGGCACGGCAGGAGCGTCGAATCCTTTCTGGTCACCTGACGACCGGTCCATCGGATTCTTTGCGGGAGGAAAACTCAAGACGACGGATGCTGCCGGCGGCCGGGTGGTCACAGTCTGCGACACGCCTGGCTCGCGAGGGGGAACTTGGAGCCAGAGTGGGATCATCCTGTTTGCGGCCACTTGGGGTGTGGTGTATCGCGTGCCGAGTTCGGGAGGCACACCGGTCGAGGTCACCAAGATAGACCGCGCGCTAGGCCAGCTGAGCCATCGCTGGCCGTATTTCCTGCCCGATGGACGCCACTTTCTCTACCTCGCGGCCAACTTTTCGGGAGGCCGCGCGGAAGCCTCTTCGGTATTTCTGGGGACGATCGACTCAGCCCAAGGCAAGCTCCTGTTTCACGCGCGTTCCAACGCAGCGTACACACCGGGGTACATCCTGTTCGTTCGCGATCGGACGCTCATGGCTCAACCTTTCGATGATAAGCAGCTTGAGATCCGAGGCCAGCCTTTTCCCATTGCCGAGCAGGTGCAGTACGACGAATCTACCTGGCGGGGAGTATTCTCCAGTTCCTTCAGCGGAGTGCTCGCCTACCAGGGTGGAAACACCGGAGTCAACTCCAGCCTGGTCATGCTTGACCGCACGGGGAAGCAGGTGCGGACTATAGGAGCGCCCGGAGATTTCTCAACGCACAAGATTTCTCCTGATGGGCAACGGGTGGCGGTAGGCGTGCTCGACGCCAGCGCGCGGAACTACACGCTGTGGCTCTATGACCTGTTTCGGGAAAAACAGACTCGACTTACCTTTGGGCCGAGCCGAAGCACTTTCCCCGTTTGGGCGCCGGACGGGAGCACTGTCGTATTTGACTCGAACGAGACGGGGACCTACGACCTTTTTGAAAAGCGGTCGGATAGCACGGGCAGTGAAGAACCCATTCTGGAATCTGAGAACAGCAAGTACCCTACCGCATGGTCGGCCGACGGACGCTTTATCGCCTACAACACCATCAGCCCAGGAAAATCCGCGACGGAGCTGTGGATTCTGCCTCGCTTCGGAGAGCGAAAGCCGTACCCTCTGCTACAGGGTAGCTTCAATGTGGGGCAGGGCCAGTTCTCTCCTGACGGGCGCTGGATGGCATACGCTTCAGACGAATCAGGGAAGGTAGAGGTATATGTGAGGCCATTTCCCGGAGGCGGGAGCAAGTGGCAGGTTTCCACTGCCGGAGGAGCGAGCCCAAGGTGGCGTCGTGACGGCAAGGAACTTTTCTATCTGGCCGCCGATTCGGAATTGATGGCAGCGGACGTAGATGGCAGTGGTTCTGTGTTTCAAGTTGTTTCGAGGCGAGCGCTCTTCCACGTACTGCTCAAGACAGGGGTGTCGCGTCTGGACGTGTCCACTACGTCCGAACAAATCACCTATGACGCGGGTCCCGACGGAAAGTGGTTCGTGGTGAATGCCCCACCCGCCGGAAGTCCTCCGCCCATTACTCTAATCACCAACTGGGCGCCGGAGCTGGGAAAATGACGCTCGCAGCAGGCACGAAACTAGGCCCCTATGAAATCGTCTCGCCGCTCGGCGCTGGCGGCATGGGCGAGGTCTACCGCGCGCGGGACGCACGCCTGGGGCGCGACGTCGCCATCAAAGTTTTGCCTGAGGACCTTTCCTCCAATCCTGATCTGAAGGCGCGCTTCGAGCGAGAAGCGCGAGCGATTTCAGCGCTGTCGCATCCCCATATCTGCCATCTTTACGACGTGGGTTCACAGGATGGCACTGACTATCTGGTGATGGAACTGTTGGAGGGCGAGTCACTGCAACGTCGCCTGGACAAAGGTCCCCTGCCACTCGCGCAAGCGCTCCAATGCGCAATTGAGATTGCCGAGGCACTGGATAAGGCGCACAAGAGTGGCATTGTGCACCGTGACCTCAAGCCCGGGAACGTCATGCTCACAAAATCCGGGGCGAAGCTTCTGGATTTCGGCCTGGCAAAGCCGGTTCAAGGCCTAAGCGGAATGGCATCGGGTTCAGTAGCCACCATGAGCAGGCCTTTGACCCAGGAAGGCAAGATCGTCGGGACCTTTCAGTACATGGCGCCGGAGCAGGTTCAGGGGCAGGAAGCGGACGCACGCACCGACATCTTTGCCCTCGGAGCCGTCCTCTACGAGATGCTCACCGGCAAACGCGCCTTTGCCGGCAAGACTCAGATCAGTGTAATGAGCGCGATCCTGGAGAAAGAACCGGAGCCAATCTCCGCCGTGCAGCCGCTCACTCCCCAAGCTCTCGATCATGTGGTGGAGCGGGCGCTGGCGAAGGATCCTGAAGAGCGCTGGCAAAGCGCCGCCGACCTGAGGGCGGAACTGAAATGGATTGCTACAGCTGGCCGGCCCACCGAAACGCCGAAGGCGGGTACACCGAACCGAACCGTGAAAGCGCTGGCCGTTGCTTGTGTTGTTGTGTTGATGGCAGCTCTGGTTGTAACAATCTTCGTCCTGCCTAGGCAGTCTACTCCCGCAGTTGAGGTGCGGGCGTTGATTCCGGCGCCGGAAAAGACCGACTTCCAGTTGGCGGACGACGATGCGGCCGGTCCGGTGGTGATCTCGCCGGACGGCACCAACATCGCGTTTACTGCAAGAGACGATCAAGGCCGGTCGCGTCTATGGGTGCGCGCATTGAACGGCAACGAAGCCCGCCCGTTGAATGGCACGGAAGGAGGAACCTATCCGTTTTGGTCACCCGACGGCAAGTGGGTGGGATTTTTCGCAAACGGCAAATTGAAGAAGGCGCCGATTGGGGCTGGCCCGGTGTTGGAATTGGCGGAAGCACCTCGCGGCCGCGGCGGAAGCTGGGGCACGAACAATATGATCCTGTTTGTGCCCGAACCAACCAAACCCGTTTTTGTGGTGGGAGCAAGTGGGGGCGCAGCCAGAGCCGTCACCACCATCAATCACGAACTGCACACTACGCACCGCTGGCCGGTGTGGCTCGCGGACGGCAAACGTTTCCTCTATCTCGCCAGCTCTCACGGCAATCCTGCGGCAAACGAGCATAACGGCATCTACCTGGCCTGGCTCGATGGCAAGAAGGAGCGGATGCTTATGCCGGCGGACAGTAATGCAGTGGTCGCGCCCGGATATCTCCTCTGTGTGCAGAGCAACATACTCATGGCAGTGCCGTTCAATGAGCGCAGCGGCGAGCTGAACGGTGACGCTGTAGCAGTTGCACAAGACGTGAATCACAATCCGGGAACGTGGCACAGTGCGTTCGACGTTTCACCGGCCGGGGTTCTCGTGTATCAGGCGGGCAACACGGCAAAGCCGTCGCAATTACTCTGGCTGTCGCCGGCAAGCAAAGCAGCGACCAAAGCCGCTGAGAATGACAACTATCGCGACTTGTGGCTATCCCCAGATGGCCACAGGCTGGCGGTGACCATCGGCTCGCCCCATGTGGAGCTGTGGATCTACGATCTAGCTCGCGGGGTCAAAACGCGCCTCACCTTTACTGATGCTGGGTTTATCAGCAGAGTCGCCTGGGCGCCGGATGGCGGCCGCGTTGCCTTTTCTGAGGTCGGGAGTTCCGGGTCGAGAATGTACCTCAAGGAGGCCGGAGGTTCAGGCAAGCAGGAGGAGTTGGTCTCGGCCGGAACGGTACTTAATACGATCGATGACTGGTCGAAAGACGGACAGTATCTTCTGTATCATGCAGCCGCTCCGCCTGCGCCCTTCGGTTTGTATATGCTCCCTATTAACGGCGAGCGCAAGCCCAGGCTGTTCCTCCAATCATCATTTTTGCCAGCCCTTGGGGCTCACTTTTCCCCCGATAGTAAATGGGTGGCCTATCTTTCCACGGAAAGCGGCGCCATCGAGGCGTATGTCACCAGCTTCCCCGATGCCAACGGCAAATGGCTGGTTTCCAACGGCGGAGCACGTTCCGTCCATTGGTTCCCGAACGGGCAGGCACTGTTGTACGAGAGGATGGACGGTACATTGGTGAAGGTCCAATTTGCCGCGCATGGAAAAAACGCAGAGATCGGAGTGGCGCGCCTCTATGTGAACGCCCGCCCGCGGGTCACGACTTACGGTCAGGCGTGGGATGTTGCGCCAGACGGACGCGTAATCACGAATATGGACGTGGGTGAATCGACCCATGCCATCAACGTGGTAGTGAACTGGACGGCAGGCTTGAAGAAATAACTCTGAGCGGCGGGCGATCCCTGTTCCAGTGGCTACCAAGCCGCTCAATTTCATCGAACACCGTTTCCCTTCGCCAGCCTTCGTCAGCCCTAGCCCAGAAAGCAGACAAACCAGGACCGGAAGTCGGCTTTTGGAAATTGGAAGTTCGATTGGCGCTTGCTGCCTATTGCGGGCAGATGACGGGCAAGCGGGAAGTAATCCCAAGGTAAGGGTTGCCGACAACTCGGGAGCGACACAATTGGCAACAGGTTTTGTGGTTGCGGTTCGGACGGCGAAGCATGGCTCGATGGCTAGGGAACCACCAACTCCTGGACATTGATGGGTACTTTGGTCAGCGTTTCGACTCGCGTACCGTACTTGCCCAGGGTGTTCTCTACCACGCAGAAATCGAAGCCGGGGATCACAACGTCATTCCAGCGGTCCCCGATTCCGCGCAACGCCACGTCCAGCATGGTGACAATCTGATTGCCTAACGGTTCCTGGCTGTCGAGCGTGATGGCGCCAAAGAACTCCTGGCACTCCGTATAGCCGGAGTTGTGCGTGCCAGTGTAGGGCTTCTGCTGTGCGAGATTGATCTCCCGGCCTATACGACGCGAGATCTCTTGCGAGTGTCCTGCAAAAAAGTCGACGAGAGACTGCTCCTGCAGCCGCGCGGGTAATTGTTTGCCGGCGACTTCGCGATACCAGCGCTCGCCGACGTCGTATCCTTCCTCAACCAGATCGAACCAGAACTTCTGCTCCGGAGTAACTTTCGTGGGCGAGTCCACCGCAATCACGGACCGGCGAATGCAGGCGGTCAGTCCATCGCGTTTCGGTGCGACGCCCAGGTGAACCCAATCGCCCTCGCGAATTTGCCGGTTCAGTGCCGGACCGATCAGCGTGCGGTTGGCGGTGTTGGCGCCGACCATGATTTGGAAGCCATCGCGCTCGGAACCCAGCATGCGGCCGACCCAGGCGCCCCAGGCCGCAACTTCAGTTTCGAGACGTCCGGGACGGAGAACCGCCAACATGGCGCGCAACATCGCATCCGCTATGATGCACGCATCGGCAATGAGGCGCATCTCAATCTCGCTCTTCTCATACTTCACACGATAGTAAAGTTCCTGGGCGTCGACTACCCCCTCCCTGCCGTAGATATTGTCGAGGTATTCGACCAGGCCGGCGGGGATTACCTGGCGTGGAGTCAGGAGGGCGATGTGATCTACGTCCTTGCCGGCCGCGGCTTTGATGACGTCCTCCAGGCGCTCGGCGCGGATGGGATACTTCTCGTCGGCCAGCTGCAGCAATTCGACCTTGTGGACCGTCGCGCCGGAGCGGCCGGCGAGTTGCTCGGCAACATATCCGCCCTCCAGGCCCGCCACGACATGAAATCCGTTTGGTCCGATAATGCCCGCCACTTGTTCGATGGAAATGTTTGTATTTCCGCCGAGGTAAGGGACGTCGCCGGCATAGTGCTCGTCGGAAAAGACAAGGCCAACCGTGTGGCCGTGACACTGCAATGCTTGATTGGTGCGGCGAACACGCGCTTGAAATTCTTCAAGCGGTGCCATAAATTCGCGTTCGATTGCGGGTGTGTCCTGCAATACCCGGAGGGCCTTGTCCAGGTCCTGGCGGTGCGTTTCGGAAGGGAGTCGAGAGATCATGTAATTGCCCTTATTTTCCCGTGATTGGATTCTGTGTTCACCGACTTGGATTTATTGCTGGAAATCTACTGCTGAACATAGGCAGTCTTGCGATTCACGTTCCATCCTTCAATTTCGACGCTGGGAGTCGCCTTGCGCTTATCGCCGAGGCGATATGTGGCAGTCACTTGGCGCGTCTCGCCGGGCAGCAAAGCGAAGTAATTGTCCTGCCATAGCACGGGCAGTATTTCATTGTCCTCCTCGCCTTCACGGCTGACGCGGCCGCTCGACGATTTATTGACCGTCAGATGCACAGCGAGAGCAAGAGTCGATGTCGGGTTGTGCACGGTCACTGTAGTCGAGCCTTCCTGGCCATCTCTTCTATTCTGAGCGGTGACGTCCAAGTCCACTCTCGACAGCGTGTTCAACGCGCTATAGTCGGCGAAAGTCTTGTTGGGCGCCCAGGTCGAGATGTCATATTCGCCGGTAGGATCTTCCTCCTGTCGGCTCCAGTCGATGGTCTCCTCGCGGGTGGAGAGCCAATAAAAGTTTCTACTCTTGATTTGGCCAGCCGATTCAAGCGTGAGGCTGACGAAGTATGTAGTGCTGAGTCCGTCGATTGGAGGCAAGGTGAGCGCACGCGTACTACTATCCGGACCGATGCTGACCTCCGCCTCTTTCGAGAACTTCTCGGTCATGTCGAGGTTGAACACCTTGGCGGTGACTTTGAGGTTGGCGAACGGTTGATAATAAGAATTCACCACCACGATCGAACGGTCGTCGTAGGAGTATTGCACGTGCAGCGGTTCACATGCCTTCTTCACTCCGAAATACGATCCTCCGGGGCGGAGATACCAGTCGTACATGTGCCAGATCATGCTGGGCCAGGCGTTGTTTAGCATCCACTGAATGATCCCGGTCGAGGTGTATTTGTTGCGACCATAGGCTTCCATCATGGCCCGGTGGGCCTCATAAGCCTGGAGTTGGGCTTTAAGTGCATACTCCTCCACCGATTTCGCCGGTCCGTAGCGTTCGTTGAGGGCCTCGGTGAACACATTCAGTGTGCGAGACATCCCGCCCGCGTGGTATTCCCACACCGAATCAATCGGCCAGAGATGGTCCGGGGGCAGCATGCGCCGCAGACTCGCGACGGGCGGAATTGCTGGGCCCGGACTGGTTTCAGTGTTGAAGCCGAACGCTCCGCCGTGGCGCGTGTCGAGATACCAAAACGATGGCGCCACATATTCGTAAGGCCCCGTCATCTTAACGCCGCTTGGTCCCACGGTGGTCGTCCGGGCTGCCGCCGATGAGATCGAGGGGTTCGGCCATTCCAACTCCTGCAGAATTCCCAAATACATCTTCTCGATCCGGGCCGGAGGCGCGAAGTCACTGCCATACATCCAGCTGATCACGGAAGGATGTCGCTCCAGACGCCGAATCTGGTCGCGCAGTGAATCTCCCGCGATGAGTTTGTTTTCCTGGTCCCAGTCAGGCCAGTTTTCCCATTGGTCGCAACAGCACCAGCCGGGCATCACGAGAATACCCATCTGGTCGGCGAGGTCGAAGAAGTGGTCGTTTTCCAGTTTGCCTTCCAACCGCACCGCATTGAGGTTGAGATCACGGACGTAGTTAAGTTCGGTCTGCTGCCTTTCCGGCGAGGATCGCAGCAGCAGGTCGAAGCTGTAACCGGCTCCTCGGATCAGAATATTCTTGCCATTGATTTGAAAGATCCTGTGACCTTTCTCGTCAATGTTCGAAGTGACTTGGCGGACTCCGAAACGAATATGCGCTGAATCGGAGGCCTGTCCCTGTACTTCGACTGTAAGGTCCAATGGGTAGAGCTCCTGCTTTCCAACTTGCGCCGGCCACCACAGGCGGGGATTGACGAGAGTGAGCTGCGGAAACTTCTCTGGCGTGAAGTGGACTACCTGGGTCTGTTTGGGGCCGAGGCGTACTGGCTGCTCGAAGGCGAGATTCTCGATTTGTCCCTTCACCACACCTTCGACCGGATGGTCGGCGGTATTGGTCAACTCCGCTCGTATCGTCAACATGGCCCGGTCAGTAGAAGGGAGGTTTAGCTTGGCCAGCACAGCCGGATAACGCAAGGCGATCGGCCCAGTGGCCGTAATATGCACGTCACGCCAGATGCCCATTTCTTTATCTGGCGGCATCGGGGCCCAGTCGACGAGCGTAATGGCGAGGTCATGCGGCTGAGGGGGAAATATCTCGACGGCGAGAGAGTTCGTTTCGCCGGGCTTCGCAGCAGCCGTCACATCGAACTGAAACAGCCGCCAGGTGCCGGCCAGCTTTTCCGAGGAGGTAATCTGCACACTATTCAGCCACACATTTGCCCGGTAGTTGATGCCGTCGAAGCTAAGCCACACAGTTCTTCCGCGGTATTCAGGCGGGAGCTTGAATTCGGTGCGATACCACCACGGCTGCCGGAAGGGGCTGTTTGGCGGCATCGGAATATTCGAGAAGTCCTCAAATACCGGATACGTCGTACCGGAGATGGAGCGCAGGTTCATGCCGGTGTAGGGGTCGGGATACACCTTGTCCTCAACCAGCGCGCTTAGAACCGTTGAGGGCAGCGTCGCGGGATACCAGCCGTTCGTAGGAAACCCAGCCGTCGAGATCGCGGCGCCGTCTGCATGCACATCGGCTGAAGGCTGGATGAACCAATTCTCGCGAAGTGCTACGCTGGCGGATTGGGTGACTTCTGTGGAGGACGCTGCTGCTGTGCCAACGAAGAGAATAATAACAAGGCCCAGAGAACCCAGATTCATAAGGCGAACCATCAACGACTCCTCTTCCCTTGGATTGGAACGCGAACCGAGCGCAGGGCGTCTTGATGACCATTCGAAACAGCCAGGCGCAAGGTTGCTCACCGATTGTAGTACTTGTCGGATAAGGTCGCGCCCGGATGACGGGCTAACCTGAAGTTACGTTTAGCGCGGACTCCGACGTTGTCCCGAAGTCGGCTTGTAGGGAGTTTCACCAGAACGCCCTTGCATTGACTGATCGGGCCACCTTCAGGTCGTTTTTGCAAGACCTTCTCTGCCGTTTCTGATATACGACCCTGGTGGGCTACGACTCTGCTAGAGCAGAATCCGGTCTGCGCCATCAGCTCAGCGCGGGACAAATGACGATGGTGGCGGTCGGCGGGTCGATCGGAACCGGGCTGCTGCTGGGTACTGCGAGCGCCATCGAACTGGCCGGACCGGCCGTCATTCTGAGCTTTGCCCTCGCGGCGTTCATCAGCTGGACCGTCTCGCTCGCGCTGGGCGAACTCGCCAGCATGCATCCGGCCGCCGGCTCGTTCGGGGTCTACGGCGACCTCTACCTCAACGACTGGGCCGGCTTCATTTCGCGCGCCGGGTATTGGGCAGCCATAGCGGTTTCCATCGGCGCCGAGATGGTCGCCTCCGCCACCTACATGCGGCTTTGGTTTCCGGGGGTGCCGGCGATCGCGTGGGTGCTGATCTTCTCGCTCTTTCTTCTCTCAACAAATCTCCTGAGGGTTCACAGCTACGGACGCTTTGAATTCTGGTTCGCGATGATCAAAGTGACGGTGATTGCCGCGTTTATCGTGGCCGGCTCCGTCCTGCTGCTCAGCGGGCGGGCCGCGCAGCAGTACACGACTCACGGAGGATTCTTCCCGCTGGGCGCCACCGCCCCGCTTCTGGCAATCACGTTCGCGATCTACACTTTCGGCGGCGTGGAATTTGTCGCCGTCACTTCGGGCGAATCAACTTCACCGAGGGAGGTTACGCGGGCGGTTCGTTCGACCTTCATGGCCTTAGCCTTTCTTTACCTGGGGGCGATCGCGGTCCTGGTCGGGATCATGCCGTGGAATCACGCGGGCGTGTCGGAGAGCCCATTCGTTACCGTGTTTCGCTCAATCAGCATTCTGGGAGCCGCGCACTTCATGAACTTTGTTGTGCTCACGGCTGCACTCTCGGGAGCGAACGCTGCTCTCTACATTTCGTCGCGCATGCTGTTTTCCCTGGCGCGCACCGGATGGGCCCCGCCTGTTCTGGGGCGCCTGAGCAGCAACGGCGCGCCCGCGTATGCGCTGTTGGTATCGGCGTATGGAATTCTGGTTGCCCTCGTGCTGGAACGCTGGGCCGCGGCCAAGGCCTTCGAATACATTTTGCGCGGCGCCTTCCTGGGCATGATGCTCAGCTGGATTGTGTCGCTGGCTGCGCACATTTCGTTCCGACGGCGGCTTACTTCCGAAGAGGCAGCAAAACTGCCCTCGCGTTCACCCCTGGGCGAATGGGGCTCCGTCCTTGGTCTGGCTGTCGTGCTGCTCTGCATCGGCAAGACCTGGTGGGACTCGCGGGTGAACCTCATGAGCGGCCTCGCCTTGTTGATCGGCCTCACGGCGGCCTACGCTGCGATCAAGCACTGGAGAGGAGATCGGGTCATCGGGTGATTTGGCTCGACTCCCCGAAGATTCAATGATCCGATGACCGGAACACCCGATAAGCGGATCACCCGACTACAATGAACTTCATGTCCGACGACCTTCTGCGTTACCGTTCGGAATTTCCGATCCTTGAGCGGACCAACTACATGATCTCGAACTCGCTCGGCGCCATGCCGCGCGCCGTTTACGATGCGCTCAAGGGCTACGCCGACATATGGGCCACGCGCGGCGTGCGGGCCTGGGAAGAACGCTGGTGGATGCTGGCTCTGGAGGTCGGAAACGAACTCGGCGTGCTGATGAACGCGCCCAAGGATTCTGTCTCCGTCCATCAGAATGTGACGACCTGCCAAGCCGTGGTCGCTTCCTGTTTCGACTTTTCCGGCAAACGCAACAAAGTCGTCTACAGCGACATGAATTTTCCGTCTCTCATGTATTTCTGGGAAGCGCAGCGACCCTACGGCGCGCGCGTCTATATGATCAAGACCGACGATGGGATCACGGTCCCAACCGAACGCCTGACGGACGCCATCGACGAGCGCACCCTCGTCGTCCCTATTTCCCACGTGATTTTTCGCAGCTCGTACGTGAATGATGCCCGCGCCATCATCGAAAAAGCGCACCAAGTCGGGGCGCACGTCGTGCTCGATACGTTTCAATCGCTGGGCAGCGTTCCCGTCGATGTCCAGGCTCTCGATGTGGATTTCGCCTGCGGCGGGGTGCTCAAGTGGCTTTGCGGCGGACCGGGCGTGGCGTACCTCTATGTGCGTCCGGACCTTGGCAGAAAGCTGGAACCGAAGCTGACCGGATGGTTCGCCCATCAAGACTCCATGGCGTTCGAAACCGGCCCGATCCGCTACACCGATCCACCATTTCGATTTATGAACGGGACCACGCACATCCCAGCACTTGAAGCCTGTCGTCCGGGACTGAAGATCATCCGCGAAGTAGGGGTGGAAAGAATCCGCGAGAAGTCAAAACGCCAAACCAACCGTCTGATCGAACTCGCCGATCAGCACGGCTGGCGGCTGAACACGCCGAGAGACGTCGAGAAGCGTGGCGGTACGGTTTCCATTGACATGCCTGACTCGCAGCAGGTCAGCTGCGAACTGCTCGCCCGCGACATTCTTGTCGACTGGCGGCCAAAAGCGGGAGTGCGTTTTTCGCCACATTTCTACAATACGGACGCAGAGGTGGATGCCGCCATCGCCGCGGTCGACGAAATTCTGAAAAGTCGTCATGTTGCAGTCTAGGTCCTCAGAATGTCTTGGCCCGCGCCAAGATCGGAGCCCAAAGATCTGCCTGTACCGTATCTCATGGAATGTAATCACCGAAGCGAGCCAGAAGGCGGCTTCGAGGAGATCGCCGTTGATCTCCTCCAAGCCCGTTTGTGGATAGTTTCCCCATTGCCGACCATCCGCGCGTCGCCGGGCGTAACGAAAATGAGCCGCACTGCCCGCGAGGGAGTTGGCGGATTGGGATGCACTCTTCTTGATCCTGGCCAGAGGTAGAAACCTTCAAGCTGAACGACACTTGGCCGCTTGCGGATAGGCGTTATTGTTGGGCAGTGCCCTTTACTATAAGTGCAAACGGGATTTCCTCGCCAGAAGCGAGTTTCAGACTAGCCGAAAAGATCCAGTGGTCCTGGTCATCCTTAGCGACGGCTCCAGCGCCTGGCTTATCGGCCGGAGGCAAGCTGAGAGGGCTGGGGTGTTTTGCCCCTACAGTTTTTGCGCTCATCGTCATCAATTCCTGAAACTTGAAAGTGGCGCTCGGATCGGAATCGGACTGAGCAGGAATGAGCAACAGAAAGTCCCGATTGGAGGACACTCCGAGATGGTTACCGTCGTCGGGAATCAGGGCGTAACGCAGGGTATAAAAGCCTGCAGGAACTTGCTGTCCGCGAAAATCCGAGGCGGCTTGCGGAAAATGAACTACGCCGACCAGCGTTGACTCGGCAAGTTGTGGGTAGGCCACGCTCTCGACCTCTTTCTTTGCTTGTGCCGGAACGCTCTTGCGAAGCCAGAGTTCGCAGGCCGGTTTGGGATCATCGAGGGCGAGTCGATATCCGTTTTCCTGCAAGCTCTGGCGAACCTGCTCGGGGACTGCGGTGTCGGTCAATGGCCCCATGCTCTCCACTCTTCCGTCCTGCGCAGCAGATAGGACCGAGAGCAGCAGAACCAAGCCGATCGTTGGCAGTAGCGCTTTCGTCTTTCGCAATTTGCTTCCTGTCTTAGCGAGCGAATGTACCCACAAATGCGCTGC
>Ga0209517_10000114_pt1 | contig 134579 bp, 118 predicted proteins | sample PeaSoiMetSII2010_FD_187695 | JGI IMG/M metagenome (GOLD analysis project Ga0209517, IMG submission 187695) | Peat soil microbial communities from Weissenstadt, Germany - SII-2010 (SPAdes) (version 2) | ecosystem: Environmental > Terrestrial > Soil > Wetlands > Peat | place: Germany...
TCGACTCGACATCGGCACCCGGAGGTCGGAGCAACTGTATTCCTGATGGATTATAAAATCCCACTAAGGGCTCACTAGTCCTCCCCTAGGACGTTCCCTATCACCCCCTTCGGTAAAGTCTCTATATGACAATGTCCTGCGTCAATAGTCCGACACCCGATGGAGTAATGATGAAGCAGCTGAAGATCGAGGGAGTACGCGCGGAACCAGGAGAGAAGGCGCATGGGTATCTGCCGGTAGCCGATCATCCAGACGGCTCGGCTGAAAACCTTCCATTTGTGCTTGCTAATGGCTCGGCGGAAGGACCCACCCTATGGATAACCGGATGCGAACACGGGGACGAGACACTAGCGACCGCCACAATTATTGAATTCATGAGCCGGCTCGACCCGCGCAAGCTCAAGGGTTCAGTTGTTGCGTTCCCGGTTCTCGATACGACTGCCTTCAACGTCAAGCGTCGCTATAGCCCAATCGACAGCTACGATCTTAGCAGGGCCTATCCCGGTTTCGAGAACGGTTGGCTAGCCCAACAAGTGACACACAGATTCATCAGCCTCATGTCAGAAAGTGCCGAATACGTCATCAATGTCCACAACGGAATCCCCGGCATCCTTGACGTGAGCCCATACTGTGTGGCCACTTACGAGAAACAATCGGAGTGGGACACAACACTGAAAGCGTTCACTGAATCGTTTCTCTTCGACAAGATCATCCACTGGATCGGGACTTCAACTGAGCGCGGGGCTCGCACATCTACGATGATGACGACGCTCCTGAAAAAGGGAATCCCCACATTTGTCCCAGAGGTTGGGCCGGACACGAAAGACGGTATCCGTACCGGCGTCCGCGGCTTTGAGAACTCACTTCGATTTCTCGGAATGCTCCCAGGGAAGCCGAGGCGACTAGCCAAATATCAATCGTTTCCCGACGTGATTCACATCTTCCCAACGCGCGGAGGGGTGTTCAATTCGTACGTAAAGCTAAATGACGTTGTGAAGACAGGCCAGAAGATCGCCTCGATCAGGAGCTTCACCGGCGAAATTACCGAAGAGTTGGTATCGCCGGTTGAGGGAGTCATCGTAGTGGTCTGGACCAACCCTGTCATCGGATCTGGCGACTTCTGCGCTTTCGAAATCGCGACATTCAAGGAATTCAAGCGTCCTTGGCCAGGGGAACGCTGAGCGGGACACTAGCGTGGAAGCCGTGCAAAGTGGTGGCCAGTTAGCGTCCTCGCCGTCGAGCGTAGGGTGAGCAAGCGATGACCAATCAGAACCTCTATAACCGATTCGTCGGCTCAAACCCAAAGGATAAACTGGCCTTCGCTATGACAGACCTAGGATGGAAACTAGGCAATCATCGGTGTTGAAAGCGAGATTGCGTTCAGAACGGAAACTTTGTAGTCTGACCACTGAAACACCATCTTACACTTCGTCCCCCTCTTCCACCGACGCAAACTTCGCGTGGTAGAGTTTGCAAATGTCCGTATCCTCTGTATCGAGTGGGGCCCGGCCTTCCTCGCGAGCGCCCAGCCTGGGAGAATCGAATGCGTCCCACGGCCAAACCCATCAAGCTATGGTGACCGCTTCCGTCGACGTCGGAGGGACTTTTACAGATGTGGTGATTCAGCGGGACAACAAGATTGTCTCGATTTTCAAAACTCGCACTACGACTCAGAATCCCGAAGAGGGAGTGCTTTCCGCGTTACGCCAGGCAACACGTCTCGAGATCAACGAGATTGTGCACGCTACCACACTCGCAACGAACGCCCTGCTGACAGGCCAGGTATCTGATTCGTTCCGGACGGGACTGGTAACCACCGAAGGTTTTCGCGATGTGATCGAGATCGGCAGGCAGAACCGGAGTGAGCTCTACAACCTTGGATTCGACCGTCGTCGACCGCTCGTACCCGCTGAGTATCGCCACGAGGTGGAACGGCGGGTGTACCGAGGCGGCAAGATAGAGTCACAACTTCGGAGGAGGGAACTTGCCAGAGCGGGCTCGGAAATGAAACGGGCTGGCGTGGTGTCCGTAGCGATTTCGTTTCTCCATTCGTACTCCGATCCGAAGAACGAGAAGACTGCCGCAAGACTCCTGCGACGGAGATTCAGATTCGTCTCAGTATCAAGCGAGATAGCCCCAGAACCCAGAGAGTACGAGAGAACCTCGTCCACGGTGGTAAACGCTGTGCTTATGCCGGTCGTCTCCGATTATATACGAAAGCTGCGTCGTGGATTCCGTCACCTCCGTAGTTCGAACTTGACTATGATGTCCAGTGCCGGAGGACTGATCCCACTTGACGAGGTCTATCGAAGGCCTGTTCAAGTTATCGAATCTGGACCGGCGGCCGGAGTCGTCGCCACGAGTGAGCTGGCGAAGGCTCTCGGAATTCGAAACGCGATAAGCTTCGATATGGGAGGAACAACAGCCAAGGCCGGGACCATCCGAGATGGTTCTGTGGGGATCACGTCCGAGTTCGAAGTCGGAGGTACGTCTCACCACGGTCGGATGACAAAAGGATCAGGGTATCCCGTCCGCTTCCCCTTTGTGGACTTGGTCGAGGTCTCAGCCGGAGGTGGTTCAATCATTGCGATGGACCGAGAAGGGATGTTGTCGGTCGGGCCGGAAAGCGCGGGCGCACATCCGGGCCCAGCATGTTACGGTCTGGGAGGTCTAGAGCCAACGCTTACTGACGCGAACCTGGTCCTGGGAATTCTAGGAGACAGCATGCTTGGGGGAGAGCTGAAGCTCGACTCCATCTCGGCCAGAAGAAGTCTCCAGAAACTGGGAAATCCGCTCGAGGTGGCCGAGGACGCGTTGCGGCTCGCAGATCTCGAAATGGCCAGGGCTATTCGACTCGTAACCGTGGAGAGAGGGCTTGACCCTTCAACATTCAGCCTGATCGCATTTGGGGGTGCTGGTCCGCAACATGCGGTGAGAATCGCTAAAGAACTCGGCATACGAAGGGTGGTCGTCCCGCCTCGACCGGGTTTGTTCAGCGCTATGGGTCTCTTGTTTTCGGACTGGAAATTTGAAGCCCGCATGGCGTTCCCAGTGGACCCGAGGCGAAGCTTCGCAAAGCTCGAAACCGACTTGACTCGCGTGCACCAATCCGTCACCTTCCAGCGATTCGCGGACTGCAGGTACTCGCGTCAAGGATCCGAATTGACCGTCAAAGTGACGACCCCTTCGCTACCCGCAATCATCAGCGAGTTCGAGCGTTCTCATGAGGCTGCCTTCGGTTTCCGACTCAAACGCAGCGTCGAAATAGTTTCGATTCGTGTCTTCGCCTTAGCGACTCGATCGAAGCCCCGTATGAGAGCCGGCTCGACCACAAAGTTCACTGTCGGGACCCGTCAGGCTGTGATTGACGGAAGATCGGTTTCGATAAAGACCTACGATCGAGTCAGTTTGAAGCCGGGAGCAAGGGTTGGGGGCCCTTGTTCCGTAGACGATTACGGCTCGTCTATCTTCATTCCTCCGGACTGGCGGGGTGTCGTAGGCAATGCTGGCGAAGTCGCCATCGAAGAGACTCGTCCATGAAGGATGACTGGGTGTTGGTGAGTAAGGCTACTGAGTTTGTGGCCGAGGAAATGGGGGTCGCACTAAAGCGATCCGCCATCTCACCGAACATCCGTGAGCGAATGGACCACAGTTGTGCCGTCCTCAGTAGAGCCGGAGAAATCGTAGCGCAGGCAGAGCATATTCCCGTGCACCTAGGGTCATTCCACGTCGGCACGGCAAGACTGCTTCGCTGGCTCGAGGAGAAGGCGATGCCCCTCGCCGACAAAGACATGATTGTCGTCAATGACCCCTACATCTCAGGAACTCACCTCAACGACTTGATGATCTTGGCACCGATCATGTTCGGCGGCAGGACGGTCGCCTACGTCGTCAACAAAGCTCACATCGTTGACGTCGGAGGCCCCGCACCGGGAAGCCTAAATCCGGAGGCCCGCATATTGCAGGATGAGGGCCTAGTTCTTCCCCCGACCCGGTTGGTCAAGCGTTCGAAGCTGGACGCTGAAGTCATTCGACTCATACAAGCCAATTTCAAGGACCCGGAGACAGCCCTAGGAGACATCAATGCTCAGATTGCGGCCAATCGGATGGGGATAAGTCGGATGATTCGGCTCTTTGAACGATTCGGCCGGCGCGCCGTTTTGGAAGGGTGGCAAGCATCAATTGACCACACTCGCAGGAGCGTCCAGCGCGACCTCTCGAAGGTCACACCCGGCCAGTATCGGGCAATCGATTTTATCGAAGTACGAGGGACTTTCGTTCCGATCCGCGTGCGCCTGAATCTGTCTGCCCGCGGGGTTGAAGCCGATTTCTCAGGTTCCGCGGCTCAAATCGAGGCGCCATTGAACGCAGTCTTCGGTGTCACGTACTCAGCCACCGCATTCGCGGTCCGATGTATCGTCTCGTCCACCATCCCCACGAACGGTGGGTTCTACGGATGCGTCAAAGTGCGCGCGCCTCATGGCTCTATCGTTAACCCGGACCCACCGGCACCGGTCTCGGGTGGAAACGTCGAGACGAGCCAACGCATAGCCGACGTTGTTCTCCGTGCCATGAGCCGAGCTTTAGGTGACCGGATTCCGGCCGCCTCGGCCGGCACCATGATGAACGTCATGCTCGGTGGACGCGACCTGAGTGGATTGTTTTGGGCGTACTACGAAACAGTCGGCGGCGGTTCCGGGGCCAGATCGAACGGAGACGGAATCTCGGGTGTCCAGACCAATATGACGAACACCTTGAACACCCCGATTGAAGTCGCCGAAATGGAGTACCCGCTCTTTTACACGGAGTATCGACTTCGTCCACGCAGCGGCGGCTTGGGAAGATTCCACGGCGGCGACGGTATCATTCGTAGCTTCCGAGTACGCGCCCCAACGTCGCTCTCGATCCTCTCTGATCGATTCCTGAAAGGTCCTTGGGGTCGGGAGGGTGGCAAGGCGGGTACTCCCGGCAGGATCTCAATCCTCCGTGGCAAACGGAGATTCGTGAAACCCAGCAAGTTCGTTGTCGAGCTCAGGGAGGGAGACGAAGTAGTTCTTGAAACCCCAGGGGGTGGCGGGTTCGGGAAGGTTCCGTGAACCGGTGCGGTTGTCAGGCGGGCTGTAATCGAAGGACTCGATGCAACCTAGTTTCTCCGAGGGAGTCATGGTCGCAGAATGGGAATTGAGTGGACCGTTCCGTCGAATGGAGAATCGGACGCTCCCGCGATTTGGGGCTACCCCTGATTGGGAACGGCCTTCGTCGCGTCCAGCGGGTCATTCCCTAACCGCACTGCGGTCGGATTCTACCAAAGAACTCGGGCTTTCCGGGGAAATCCGGAAAGTCGTTTCGTGATGGCCGGCCAAAGGAAACGGTCCGGTGACTCGCCGGGCCACATAACTCGTTCCGGCCTGGAGGACATCGCGCTCGGCGCACCCATCCTTGCGGCCGGTGGCGGAAGCGACCCGCATCTCGGCAGATTAATGGCGAAAAATGCAATCGAACGCGCCGGAAACGTTCCGGTGATTTCCCTAGAAAGTGTACCCGACGATGCTCTCGTCATTGCTTCGGCGAGCATGGGCGCACCGACGGTTCGCGTCGAGAAGATACCTAGCGGAGAAGAGGCTGTCAGGGCATTCCGGGCTCTCGAGGAGTCTCTTGGGGAGGAAGCTTACGCCACCTACTCGATTGAAGCCGGTGGAATGAATTCGACTATTCCGATATGTACGGCAGCCCGGGTCGGAATCCCACTGATCGATGCCGACGGCATGGGGCGGGCTTTCCCTGAGATCCAAATGGTTTCTCCGAACCTCTACGGCTTTCCCGCAACTCCGATGGCGCTCGCGGATGAGAAGGGCAATGTACTGTTGATTCAGGAGTCCTGTTCGAATCGATGGGCGGAGCGTATCGCTCGGACCGCCACAATCCAGATGGGAGGATCAGCGATGATTGCGCTTTACCCCCTGCGAGGCCGAGACGCAAAGAGATCGCTAATCCCAGGGTCGATCGGACTCGTCCGCAGGATCGGACGTCGGCTTCGGGAAGCCTGGGCATCGAACAGGGACCCAATTGACGCAATCCTGCGGGCAACTCGAGGTTCTCAGGTGTTCCGAGGGACTATCTCCGATGTGGATCGTAAAACCCAGGACGGTTTCGCGCGCGGGGTCGTACGGTTCACCGGAACAGATCAGTCCAAAGGCACGCGACTGAGCATTCATTTCCAGAACGAGAACTTGGTTGCGGAGAGCGACGGCGAGGTCGTCGCGAGTGTTCCCGATCTTATCGCAGTGCTGGACGCGGAAACCGGGACGCCTTTCACAACGGAACGTTTGCGCTTCGGGTCGCGAGCTGTCGTCATCTCGATCGCCTGCCACCGAAAGTGGAGAACCCAAAAGGGCCTCGAGGTCGTGGGTCCAGGGTACTTCGGTTACCCCTTTACTTATCGTCCGAGCGGAAAGGCGCGTGACTAAAGGTCTCGCTAACCTGCGATTCTGTTGCAATCGACGAAAGCAGGGCGAACAACATGTTCGATGGCCTGGAAATCACGAGCTGGGTGCGATGCACACATCGAGACAGTCCGAGAGTTACCATTGAATGGGAGGGAGCGACTGCCGCTCATCGCCTGGTTCGGAGCCGGGCTCTCTCTTCCCACCTCCTGTAGGCGACCAAGAGTCGGACCACAGGTGGTCAAGCGATACCGCGCATGTCTTCAAGTCTGAGGAGTTCGCGGGCCCGTGCCGAATTCATCAGCCCGCCTCTTGGTCGCCCTTCAGCCCCACGACGTGGTTAGCGGCGCGCTCGAGCGCGGCTTGGTTGGGGTGCCGTGGATTTATGCTCGCGAGGATACGGCCAAGCCCTGGGATGCCGTCCAAGCGATCCTCGTCGGGTCTGTTGAGCGCGATCTCGGGGGGTTCGATGCGGCGAGCACGCCGCATCTGGAGTTCGTGCAACGACTGTACGCGGGGCTGGATGGGTTCCCGTTCGACCTTTTCCCTGGCCAAGTGAAGATCTCCGGGAACGTCGGGGCCTACGCGCCGTTTGTGGCCGAGCACGCCCTCGCCCTCGCCCTCGCGGCGGCGCGAATGATCGTTCCGGCGCAAGCCTTGCTCCGGTCCCATGCCCTTCGGCCGGCCCCCGAGATGAGACTGTTTCGCGGAGGCACGGCGGTAATCCTGGGATACGGAGAGATCGGCCGAGCGATTGCTCAGCGGGTCGCTGCCTTCGAGATGCGAGTGATTGGACTGAACCGCCGGGGCCAAACTGCCCCCGGTTGTGAGGCGATGTTTGCGGCCGACCACTTGCGCGAAGCCGTCGCGTACGGGGACATCGTCTTCGACGCGCGTCCTCACACGCTCGCGACGGCGGGCAGCATCGGCCGGGAGGAGCTGCTGGCGATGCGGCCGCAGGCAATCTACGTCAACGTGGGGCGCGCCGGCACGGTCGACGAGAAGGCCCTTTACGATCACCTGGTCGCTCATCCCGGCTTCCGGGTAGCGCTCGACGTATGGTGGGACGAGGACTTCGCGGGCGGCACGTTCGGGAGCCGGTTTCCGTTCATTGAGCTTCCGAACTTCGTCGGGACCCCGCATTGCGCTGGCCTGAGCCCCGTCGTGGAACCCTTCGCCCTCAATCGAGCCATAGAGAACCTGGCTCGATACTTTCGCGGAGAACCCCCGCGCTACCTGGTGGACCGTCGCGACTACGTCGGCCCAGGACCCGCCTGAGGACGGGCGCGGGGGAACCCGAACCCCCCGGGGGTTCAAGTATTGGGCTAAATCCACGTCTCAGTCAGTCAGGCCCACAGCTTAGTTTGAGCCTCCATGCAAGAGCAAATGCTCAAACTGAGCAGGAAAAGGACAGCATTCATCCGGGGTCGACCGGGGTCTGGTAGAGAAACCCGTTGATTGAAAAGGATCCGCATTGCCGACTGGAGAGGGAGGCGTCACGTAATGAGCCCGTTTCGAAAGCGCAGCCCCGAGCGTCGCCCGGACCGGGGCTTAATCTGACGGGTGCCGTTCTCGAGCCGTGGCCGCGACCCGTCGACTCGCTGCGATCATGTTCACTGACATGGTCGGTTCGACCACGTTGGCCCAGTCCGACGAGGCGGAAGCGCTCCGACTCCAGGACGAGCAAGAGAGGCTCATCCGCCCCCTCTTCGCGGCTCACCAAGGGCGCGAGATCAAGTCGATGGGTGACGGTTTCCTCGCCGAGTTTGACAGCGCTCTGCGGGCCGTTCAGTGCGCGATCGATATCCAGCAACGGCTCCACGAGCGCACCTCGCAGCCGGGTCGTTCTCCCCTACACCTCCGGATCGGAATCCACCTCGGAGACGTTGAGGTGCGAGGGACCGATATCTTCGGAGACTCCGTCAATGTCGCGTCCCGGATCGAACCCCTCGCTGAGCCGGGGGGGATCTGCGTCACCGAGCCCGTGTTCGGTCAGGTTCGGAACAAGATACCGAATCGGCTAGAGAAGCTGGCGCCCCGAGTGCTCAAGAATGTTCGGTACCCCTTCGACATCTACCGCGTGGTGATGCCCTGGAGGGGGGAGGGAACCCCCTCCCCAGACCGTGGGCTGAGCGGACTCGCGGTCCTTCCCTTCGCAAACATCAGCCCCGACCCGAACGACGAGTACTTCGCGGACGGTCTCACGGAGGAGCTGATCACCGTGCTCTCGCAGGTGGGGGAGCTTCGAGTCATCGCCCGGACCTCCGTCACACCGTACAGGTCGACGTCCAAGGGCGTCTCCCAGATCGGAGAGGAGCTGGGCGTTTCGTCGATTCTGGAGGGGAGCGTACGCAAGGCCGGGAACCGTCTCAGGATAACGGTCCAGTTGATCGACGTCGTCTCCCAAGGCCACGTCTGGGCCCACACGTACGATCGCGAGCTCGACGACATCTTCGCCCTCCAATCCGAGATCGCGAAGCAGGTCGCGGAGGCCCTGAAGGTCAAGCTGCTCGCCCGAGAAGAGGCTCGCCTCGACCGCCGTGTCCTCCCGCGCCCGGATTCGTACCTCGAATACCTCCAAGGGCGAACGAGAATGCATGATTTCTCCGAGGTGGCCATGCGCGCGGCCAAGGAGCATTTCGAACGCGCGGTCCAGCTGGACGACCGGAACGCCGCTGCCCATGCCGGACTCGCAGACGTCCACCGGTTCCTCGGTGGCATGTACCGGCACCTTCCGAAACCGGAATGGGAGGCGGTGAGCCGGGAGCAGGCGGCGAGGGCAATCGAGCTCGACCCGGACCTCGCGGAAGCCCACGCAGCTCTAGCGCTGATCCTGTGGGACGACTACGAATTCCGTGAGGCGGAGCGGGAGTTCCAGCTGACCCTGTCACTCAACCCGAGCCTCGCTTGGGCGCGGACGTTCTACGCCGATCTGCTGGCCGACCAGGAACGCTCGGAGGAGGCCCTCCGCGAATTCGCTCTGGCGGAGGAACTGGACCCTCTTTCGACCGTCACCTTTGGCGAGGAGATACAGTTCCTGATCATCCTGCGCCGGCTGGACGTGGCGGCGTCCCGGCTGGAAAAGCTCGGTCGGCTGGAGAATTTCGGCCTGCTGTACCACAACTGTCGGTTCGTCCTGTGCCTCGCCCGCGGCGACGTGGAGCAGGGCCTCCAAGAGATCGACGCGCTGAACGAACTGCTCCCCGGTCGTCCGGAAGTCGTCACGGGCTACGCGATGCACTTCGCCTCGGTGGGAAAGGAAGAGCGCGCGAGGGAGTTGCTACGACCGATGGAGGCGCTTCCGGAGCCGATTCGCCCGGATTCTCAGATCGCCTTGGTGTACGCGCGTCTCGTCGACCTCGATGCGTGCTTCCACTGGCTGGATGTCGCCGTCGCAGTCAAGAGAATCCCGCCCCGGCTCTGGCGACTCGACCCTTCGCTAACGCACGTCCGGGGCGATCCGAGATTCCAGGTGTTGTTGAAAAAGATGAACCTAGCATGACCCCCGATGCATGGGTCTGGCTCGAGTCACACAATCCTCCCGTTTTAGACGCGATGTGCGCGGTCTGTCCCGCGGAGGAGACCTCAATCTTCGAAGAGCGGCCGTGCCCGAAAATGGGCATAATTCGGGCCGGACGAGTTTCGAAAGGAGCGGCGATTCTCTGACGGAGAGTGGGCCCAATCGGGCCCAATCCATCAAGGGTTCAAATCCATGTAATTTTCTCGTGCCCGCTGGCCTGTTTGAAGCTCGGTCGGTGACCGCAGGGGGGTTAAGGGCTCCTCTAAGTGCCGAGCCGATAGAGTCGGAGCGTAGCCAAGGTGGGGCGCTCGAACGCAAGTCAGCGCGCGAGTGACGTTTGCCAAAGTATAATCCACGGAACCCAGATTCGTCACATGGGGCTCGATGAGAACCTCGCGTTACTCTCCGATCGTCCGATGACCCATGGACAGGGGTCCCGGGCCTACTCCGAGAGCAACGTTGGAACCGGGCACGAGAGCCAACCCTTCGAGCGCCATTCGCCTCAGCCCAGGCTCGATCGTCTCGCGATTATGCGCCTCGAGTTCGACATCCCTCGCGACGTCTGGCTCTCGGCGTTTAGCCGCGCACACCCGGACCTGCTGATTGAGGTTCACAACACGATGACCGTCGCCCCCAAGCAGACCCTCGGCGATTTCGAAATTTACGGGCCCAAGAAGGATTGGACCAGTGAAATCGCCAGGTATCGCGATGTCCTTCAGGTCACGCGTCTCGACGTGTTCCCGGACCTCAGCCGGTATCGCGTTCGGTTCTCTCAGCCTATCTACCTGGCCCTTGCCCATGACCTTGCCCTCTTGCTTAGATATCCGAGAACAGCACAGGACGGAGTCTTCAATTGCGAGACGGTCGCTGAGACATCGCAAGTCCATCGACTTATCGCGAGACTCCGTGATGCGGGGTGCAAGGCCCGGGTGGTCTCCCTCCGGCGAGATTCTCTCCGCTCGTGTCGACCCACCTTTACCCCGGTACAGCGCGAAATCTTTCGACAGGCCCTCGCGTCGGGCTACTTCGAGGTGCCCCGCCGAATCACGCTCACGGGTCTTGCGACGAAACTATCCCGGAGCAAGTCGACAGTCTCTGAGACGCTTGCGGTCGTTGAGCGGAAGCTCGCGGAAACCGTCGCGACCACGGCTGCATAAAGAAAACCGGCCGAACGGATTCGGCAGCCGAACTTGTTCGGAGTTTCCCGTTGAACCGACCCTCGTTGGTGTGGTGAATGGCACGGTGGAGGACAGCCTATGCCCCCCTCGAAAGGCACGCCGGATCGGAGAGGTCTACCGGACAAAGTCCGGAACCAACTCGCGATTGCGAGGCTCGAATTCGAGATTCCTCCCGGGGTCTGGCTCTCGGGGTTTACCCGGAGGCACCCAGACTTGCTCGTCGAGGTTCACAACACCATGACGGTTTCGAGGAAGAACACCCTCGGCGAGTTCGAGATCTACGGACCGCTTCGCGACTGGACGCGCGAAATCACCCGCTTTCCGGATGTGATCGATGTCGACCGTCTCCATGTGCTCCCCGGTCTCGGGCGGTTTCGCGTCCGGTTCCAGGAGCCGGTATACCTGCGCATCGTTCACGAGCTCGAGATGCACCTCCGTTATCCCCGAAGTGCGAGGAACGGGATCTACAGATGCGAAACAATTGCTCGCACCACGGAAATTCGCCGACTTGTCTCAGCCCTTTTCGCCGCCGGTTGCCGCCCTCGAGTGGTCCTGCTCTGGAGGGAAGCGCTCCGGTCGCTTCGGCCGATCCTCACACCCGTGCAGAGGGAGCTGTTCAGCGAGGCCTTCGCGTCCGGATACTTCGACGTGCCGCGGCGGATCACGCTGACCGCGCTTGCGAGGAAGGTCTCTCGTAGTAAGTCGTCGGTCTCCCGGGCGCTCGCGATAGTCGAGCGCAAGCTCGCGGAATCAGCGACCGTGTCTGGGGTGTAGGGAGCTTACGCGAATCCGTTCGAAGAGACCCGATAAGCGACGGTTCGATGTCAGGGCCGGGGTCAGCGATTGGACCTTTCAGGGCGGGATCGGACCGAGCTGGTGTTCGCACAGCCTACGAGCGGTCTCGCCTGGATGGGGTGCGTTCACCCTCGCAATGACGGGGCCGTGCTCCCAATCCGCGCGCCGTTGAGGATGCGCCCTCCATGAGCGATCGAGAGAACCTTTTCCGACCCATTCACAAGGGCATTCGACTGATGCTCTACCAATTGGGTAGCCGCATGCAAAGCACGAATTTCGCCGACGTCAGTGAGGGAAATCGACTCGTGGCTCGGATGAAGCACGACCTCGGGAATTCCCTGTCGACCTGTGTTCTCTGCCTGCTTCGGTCCCACTCAAGCCATGAGGAACGGGACATCTTCTCTCCTATGCGAGCACACGATCCCGACATCGTGGATATCATGATGAAGGAGCACGCGGAGATTGCTCGCCGAATCCATGAAGTCACAAAGATTGGTGACGAGATCCTGACGGTTACGTCTCCCGCGCAAAGGATTGAAACCGGGGACAAGCTGAATCAAGAAGCCAACGAACTCTTTGCATTCTACCTCTCCCACTTGAACAATGAGGAGGCGACGTTGGTGCCGGTCATGTGGGAGCGGTTCAGCGATGAGCAGCTTCGCGCGATGAGAGCGAAGTTCTACGACGACCTGCCGCTTCCCTTGTTCGAAGTGTGGATGCGCTGGACGCTTCCGGCTTTGAATGAGCACGAACTCGTTGTGCTCTTCTCAGGACTGAAGAAGGACTCCGCAACCTCTCGTTTTCCGGAGTGGTTGCGTCTTGCCCACATGACCCTCGATTTCGACCGTTGGCTGGCTCTCAGAGAGCAGGTGTGTCTCGACTTCCCCAACGGAGCCGAAGGGGGCAAAAGGACCTAGCGCTGCGGTGCTTGATTCCGTTCAATTAGTCGCGGCTCCCCGCGCTGGACGCGATTCCCTGTTTACCCGCACATTAGCCGGTCGAGGCCCCTTCGTCAGAGCTTTTCGGGTCCCCCCCCCGCCACCCGCCCTCGCCCCTTCTCCCCCTCCTCGCGAGGGAGAAGAATGCGGGGGAGCGTCTCCACGGCGAACTGTGAACGTCCCCGGCCGAACACCCGAATCCTGTGGAGTGTGGCTATCCTGCTCACGCTCGGGCTCTGTCTGGCCCTGTTCGCTAGTGAGTGGTATGCGGCTTTCGACACCCACATCCGGGCCGCCATGGACCCCCCTTTTTCGGCCCCCTAACGGCAAATCGTGCTTTGAGAATGACGCGATTCTCTGACGTGAAGTGGGCCCAGTCGGATTTGAACCGACGACCTCCCGGTTATCAGCCGGGTGCTCCAGCCAAACTAAGCTATGGGCCCCGCCGTCAGGAAATCTGCCGCCATTTGAGTCTTTCAGGGCAATTGACCGAAGCCGCCCTCTCTCGCCAATCGGCCAGATCGCCGAACCCACCCGCTCCCGCTGGTGGGTACAGCCCGGGAAGTCATCGACGACATGAACCTGGTCGGGTCTATCGAATCTTCGGTTCGCTCACGAACGAGTGGCTCAACGCTCTGTGGGCTGGCCGAGTGGTCAGCGGGGCCTTGGAACTGGGCCGCCTACGGATCGATCACGCCGTGGTTCTACACGGTGAGGGCGATTCTTCCCCGAGCGAGTCCCGCTTCGAAATACCGATGCGCGTCGGCAGTCCGTTCCAAAGGGAACTGCCGGTCGATGATCGCTCGGACCCTCCCCGCCTCGATGAGCTCTCTGAGGAAGACTAAGTCTTCAGATTTTTGACCTGATGCCCCAAATATCACTTTCCTGCCTCCTGTCATCGAGGTCCACAGCCCTCGGAGCATCGTCGATAGCCTCGGGTTAGCCAAGAGATAGCGTCCATTCTCGCTTAGCGCAGCTACACTTTCTGAGAACGAACTCTTGCCGACGACGTCGAAAATGACATCGTAGGTCTCCCCCCTCTTGGCGAAGTCTTCCTGAGTGTAATCAATGACTTGGTCGGCCCCGATCTCGCGCATCAATTCTAGTTTCCCGGTGCAGTCCACACCCGTCACTTCGGCCCCGAAGTACTTCGCGAGTTGAACTGCAAACGTACCTATGCCCCCACCCGCACCATTGATCAACACCCTGCGCCCGCGCAGGCTTCCCGCTTTTCTGAGAAAGTGCAATGCTTCCAGTCCCCCGGTCGGAACCGTCGCGGCTTCCTCGTACGTCATGTTGGACGGCTTGACCGCCACGGCCCTGCCCTTGGATCTTTCGGGCAGGCAGATGTACTCGGCGTACGCACCAAATCCAATACCCGTGGTACCAAAAACTTGGTCACCTTTCCGGAACAGGGTTACATCTTTGCCAACTGCCTCGACTTCCCCGGCCAGCTCCTGCCCCAGTACTCTTCCTCTCGGCTTGGTGAGACCCATGAGTAGTCGCACGAAGAGCCGTAGCCAGATCGAGAACTTGAGGGCGCGAAGTTCGCAGTCTCCGGCTGCGACGGTTGTCGCATGTATCTTGATGAGTAGTCCATCGTTCTTGGGGGTTGGCTTGACTACCTCCCGGAGTTGAAGACCCTCCGGCGGTCCGTATCTCGTCCATGCAATCGCTCTCATCAGTACTGCACGAAGATTTCTGGGGCTAGACGCTCGATTCTGAGATAATTCCTACCTCCCCGGAATCGAGTCCCAACTCAACGGCCCCGGGGAGCCCCAAGAGTGGACTGTGATCGTTGGTTCGAGCCAGAGCCCGTCCGAGCCAGCGTTCGCCCGGGACCGATGACCGAGGCCGCGAAGAGTGTCCGGGGGCGCAAGGGTGTCTGTAGGACACCGTTCCCGTGGTGGAGCCACCTGGTTATCCCTCAGGGGCGATCGGCGACGGGGCGATTCCGACAGCGGCGCTCGATCTCGACGAAACGGGTGGCAACGTCAGACTAATCGGCGTCCTCGAGTCGGCCGGCCCCGGCGTTCCACACGAACCCCTTCCAAGGAGCCGGAACGTCCCAGGCGTACGCGCTGATCGTGAGGAGCAGGAAACGGCGGTTCGCCTTCAGGCCGTGAAGGGCGACTTCCAGGCGGGTACGCCAGTCCGCCGTGGCTTCCTCGATCGACGTGGTTCCCGGCGGGTGGGGGTAATCCGGATACATCAATAGGACGGACAACTCGGCCCCCGATCTCACGATTTGCGGGAGAGCCTCAGTAACGATCGCTTCCGAAGCACTGTTCGCCGCGCGGATCGTCACTGCCGGGGCTTGGGGAACCCCCGGCCAGAACCAGATCAGCTCCGGCCGCCCTTCCCAGTCGGCCGCTTGGACCATCCCGAACTCTCCGGCGAGCGAATCCAGGAAAGCACCCATGACCCGGTCCCATTCCGCGTCGGTGTACTCCGGATGATTCGGGTCCGACAGAGGCTGGTATTCCACGAATTTGCGATGGCGCTCGTAGAAGAGCCCGAGATCGGTATAGGTGCTCATCGCCGACACATCGAACTGGTCCCGAAAGCGGTCGAGCCACTTCCGTTCGTCAAGTGTCGGGGACTGCAACTCCATGATTTGTTCGCGCCGGGTCGGGAACCCCTCTCCGCCGTAGATTTCTGTGATATCCCGACCTAAAGCTTTGGGGGCATGAGAATCGTCATCGCGAGAGCTTCGATCGAACTTGCTCGGATCGCGCGACAGACGTTCGACGGGCGGTCGCCACTCACTTTTCAGCCTGGTTTCAAGTGGAACCCACAGAATGAATGCCGCAACGCTGATCCTAGTCGGGGGTAGCGCCCGCCGGGGGAGGTCGCGGCCGGTCCAGCGCTGGAGCCGGCACGTTCGGCAGTCCCTCCGTCGGATGCCGCCCGGTCACCTTCGGTGCCCTACCGGCTAGGCCGGTGGGGCGGGTCCAGGAAAACCGACGCTGCACGGCTGCGGTGTCACCGCCTGCGTGCGCAATCGCTTCCGTTAGTTGTGTGGCCCCTTGAAAGCTCTCGGCCGCGAGTTGAGTACCCTGCCAGGTACGCAACCAGTCGTCGACCGACCCCGTCCAGGACTCCGATGGGGAAGTGTGGTAGACTCGAAATCGAGGGTGAGCGGCGATCCACTGCCCCACTCGGTCAGAGAGAAACCCCAGGGGTCGGTCGAGGATGACATGCAGTTGCGCATCGGGAGGGTTCGATTCGTCGATCGAGCGTAGGAACACCAGCAATTCGTGGGGGGAGCGACGCGGGTTGGCGACGCGGGGTACGAGCTCCTCGGCGCCCGATAGAGAACTAGCGATCGTCGAGGGGATCGTTCCGGAGTCGGAGAACAGGTAACCCCCCGAAATCCCAGAGGATACGCCGGTCACGGGATGGTCGGGGTCGGCTCGTCCCTCCCGACGTTCCACGGAGAAGACGATGGCCGCGGCCGGGGCGTCTAAGTAGAGCCCGGCAATGTCGATCGAAGGAAGTGATAGGGGCGACATCTGTGGCGCGAGGAGTCCTCGCGTCGCGAGTCCGTGGGATCGCCAGACCCGATGGATTCGCATGTGACTGACCTGTAAGGCCCGCCCCAGACTACGAGTGGTCCACCGGGTCCCGGCCGGGGGGGATTGTTCCAGGGTCATCCGAAGGATGTGAGCGACGAGTGCCGGCGAAGTTTGCGTGCGACTCCCTGACCGAGGAGCCTCTCGTTGCAGCCCGTCAACTCGATTCACCACGAAGCGGTTCCTCCATCGCGCCACGGTTTCAGAGTGGATCCCGAGCAACCGAGCGATTTCGCCGTTCGTCCTACCTCCCGCGGCCTCTAGGACGATCTGAGCCCGCACCGCCAGGCGTTTGGTCGTGCCTGGCGCGGCCGCCCACTGCTCGAGAACGTTACGCTCGTTCGGGGCCAGAACGACATCCGGGGCACGGCGCACGGGTCGGCTCCAGCGGGTGCAGAGTATTAAACTGTCCTCGAAACTGTAGACGCTGCACGGGAGTTGAATAGTCCCCCGGCCTCACCGGAATCGTACCATGTCCGTCACGACGAACCAATCGACGGGAAGAGTGCTTCAGATCAACCGTAAGCCGGAGGCCCCCGACCAACACGGACTTCCGAAGATGGCCACGCCCGAGGCCCGAGTTACTCCGGCGGGCGTCGAAGGCGACTTCAATCGATGGCGTCACGAGGTCAAGAACGACGACAACGACATGGCGGTCCTGATCGTTCCCCGCGAGACGCTCGACGACCTGAACCGAGAGGGCTGGCCGGTGCGACCCGGCGACCTGGGGGAGAACATCACCTCCGAGGGCATCCCGTACGACGCGTTTGCTCCCGGCCGACGCTTCCGCCTCGGGGAATCGGTGGTGGAGATCTCGAAGGCATGTACGCCCTGCGACAATCTCTATCTCCTGCCCTACGTCGGCCCCGCGCGCGGTCCGGCGTTCGTTCAGGCCGTGTTGGGCCGACGGGGATGGTACGCCCGCGTGTTGCTCGAGGGTCGCGTGCACGCCGGAGACCCGATCGATTCTGTTCCGGAAGAACGCCGGTAGCTTCCCCGGGCCCCGAGCTCCCGCGGACGATCCGCGTGGGATGCTCATCTCTAGAGTTATATCGCGGGTCCGGGTCGCCGCGTGGTAGGATCCTCGTGGACGAATCGGCGAGCCCGTCGCATCCGGGGGCCTCCGGGACTCCGATCGAGTTCCCCGAGGAACGGCTGGTGGACGCCTATCGGCTCGCGGTCCTGGCTCGTGTCATCGACGAGCGGTGCCTCTCCCTGCAGCGTCAGGGTCGGATCGGCTTCTACGCGCCCCACTCCGGGCAGGAAGCCGCCCAGATCGGGGCGGCGATCGCCCTCGCTCCGGAAGATTGGGTCTTTCCCGCGTACCGAGAACTTCCGGTGGCCCTATCTCGTGGCGTCCCACTCCGGGCGATCTTTGACCAGCTCGTCGGAAATTCGGCCGACGTGATCCTCGGGCGACAGATGCCGAACCATTTCGGCTTCCGAGACCAGAATTTCGTCGTCGCCTCTAGCCCGATCGGGACCCAGATCACCCAGGCGGTCGGAGCGGCGATGGCAGCCCAGCGACGAAAGCACCCCATCGTGACCATCGCCTTCTTCGGGGACGGAGCGACCAGCTCGAACGATTTCCACGCCGGTCTCAACTTCGCCGGGGTGTTCCGTACGCCGACGATCTTCTTTTGCCAGAACAACCAGTGGGCGATATCGCTGCCCCGCGAACGCCAGACGCGCAGCGCGACCCTTGCGGAGAAGGCGGCCGCGTACGGGTTCCCGGGGGTAGTGGTTGACGGTCATGACCTGCAGGCGATCTACCGCGCCGTGGCCGAAGCGCGACGGCGTGCGTTGGCGGGCGAGGGACCGACCCTGATCGAGGCGCAGGTCTACCGGTTCGGCCCGCACTCCACGTCCGATGACCCGAAGCGCTACCGGAGCGATGCCGAGGTCACGACGGCCCGGAGCCGCGACCCGCTCGAGCGGCTGAAGACCGAGCTGGTCGCTTCCGGCCGGCTCGATGACGCGACGGACCACGAGATCTGGGAGGCCGCCCGAGCCCAAGTGGCCGCGGCGTTCGAGGCCGCGGAGAAGACCCCTGCGCTCGACCCGCTCTCCATCTTCGACGATGTGTTCGCCTCCCGAACCCCTCAGTTGGACGAACAGCGGGCGGCCCAGGCCGCCTTTGGGCGACCGGGAGAGACGCGCGCATGACCGAGATGACGCTCGTCCAGGCAGTCAACCGGGGCTTGTTCGAGGCGATGCGGCAGGACCCCGATGTGCTGATCCTGGGCGAGGACGTCGGGGTGAACGGCGGCGTCTTCCGGGCGACGGAAGGGTTGTTCAAGGAATTCGGCGCCGACCGAGTGGTCGACACACCGCTATCCGAGACCGGGATCATCGGCGCGGCGATCGGGATGGCGCTCTATGGGCTCAAGCCGATCGCCGAGATCCAATTCCTGGATTTCATCTACCCGGCGTTCGACCAGATCGTGAGCGAGCTGGCAAAATTCCGGTACCGTTCGGGAGGACAGTATCCCTGTCACGTCGTCATTCGCACGCCCTACGGTGGCGGTATCAAGGGCGGTCTGTACCACTCGCAGAGCACCGAGGCCTACTTCTGCCACACGGCCGGACTGAAGGTGGCCGTCCCCTCCACCCCCGCGGACGCCAAAGGACTATTGCTCACCGCGGTCCACGACGAGGACCCGGTGCTGTTCCTCGAGCCGAAGCGGATCTACCGTTCGGTCACGGGTGAGGTGCCCGACGGCGACCACCGGGTTCCGTTTGGAAAAGCTCGCCTCGTGCAGGAAGGGACGGACGTTTCTCTGTTCGCGTACGGGGCGATGATCCCCCCGACGGTCGAGGCGGCCGCGGCGCTCGCGAAGGACGGCATCTCCGCGGAGGTCATCGACCTTCGGACCCTCGTCCCGCTGGACGAGCCTGCGATCCTGTCCTCCGTGGAGAAGACCGGACGGGCCGTGGTCGTCCACGAGGCAGCTCGCTTCTGTGGATTCGGCGCCGAAGTCGCCGCGATTCTCGCCGAAAAGGCCCTGTTCTCGCTCAAAGCCCCGGTGCTTCGGGTCACCGGATATGACACCCCGTTCCCTTACGCGCTCGAGAGCGTCTACCTGCCGAATGCGGAGAAAGTGGAGGCGGCGGCCCGGACCACGGTCCGGGCCGGCTGAGCAGCGACATGGCGTACGAGTTCCGGCTACCGGATATCGGTGAGGGAGTCGCCGAGGGCGAGGTCGTGCAGTGGTTCGTGAAGGAGGGCGAGCTCATCCACGAGGACCAGGCGCTGGTCAGCGTGCTGACGGACAAAGCCAACGTCGAGATCCCTTCCCCCAAGACCGGCCGGGTGGCCAAGATCCACGCCCAGGTCGGGGAGAAGGTGAAGGTTGGTGGGGTTCTGGTCACGATCGAGGTCGAGGGCGCGACCGGCGCCGCCCCGACTCTCTCCCCTGCCCTTACTCCTCCTGACCAACGCGCGAAGAGCGGGACCCCGGCTCCGCCATCGGCACCGACGCCTTCACCCAGCGACGCTCGGATTCAGGCTTCACCTTACCTGCGACGCCTCGCCATCGAGAGAGGGATCGACCTTCGGTCCATCCGAGGCTCCGGACTGGCGGGCCGCATCACGGAGGCGGACCTGACATCGGGGGGATCACCAAAAAGTGAGCCGGCCGCGGGACCTACGCCGGCCCCCACCGGCTCGTCCACGACTGCTACGACACCGCCCTCCCACGCCCCGGCCCACCCGTCGATACCGGTTTCGGAGATCCGGGAACGGATCCCTCTCCGAGGGGTACGACGGGTGATCGCCGAGCACATGACGGAGTCGACGCACCGCGCGGCCCACTACACGTACGTCGAGGAGGTCGACGTTTCCGAGCTCGTGCGGCTCCGCGACCGGATGGCCAAGCACGTCGAGAAGCAGGGGACGCGGCTCAGCTACCTCCCCTTCATCGTCAAGGCCGTCGTTGCTGCGTTGAAGGCGAACCCCCGGCTCAATTCCACCATGGACGACGAGCACGAGGAGCTCGTCGTCCGCTCCGTCTACAATATCGGAATTGCCGCGGCGGCTCCGGAAGGGTTGATCGTTCCGGTAGTTCGGAACGCGGACCAGAAGAGCCTCTCCCAGCTGGCTCGGGAGATCCAGGACCTGGCCGAGCGCGGCCGAGCCGGGAAGCTCACCCGCTCCGAATTGACCGGAAGCACGTTCACTATCTCGAGCCTCGGGGCATTGGGAGGCGTCATGGCGACCCCGATCCTGAACTACCCCGAGGTAGCGATCCTGGGCGTCCACAAGATCCAGCGTCGCCCGGTGTACCGGCCCGATGGGTCGATCGGCCCGGCGGACCTGATGAACCTCTCGATCTCCCTCGACCACCGCGTCGTGGACGGGTTCGAGGGCGCCCAGTTCCTCGCGGCGGTCAAGGCCTACCTCGAGGACCCCCACCAGTTGTTCGCTGAGCTGGCATGAGCGCCGCCGCCCGGGTCGAACCGTTACCCTACTCTCCGACCGACCTCGCGAGTACTATCGGCCCCGGTTGGAAGACCACCCTCCTCGCCGCGTACCGCTGGATGACCCTCGCCCGGACCCTCGATGCCCGGATGCAGGCCCTCCAGCGGCAGGGACGCATCGGCTTCTACGGCGCCGCGACCGGTCAGGAGGCAGTGAACGTGGCCACGGGCCTCGTAACGAATCCGGAAGACTGGGTGTTCCCCGGCCTGAGGGAACAGCTGGTCGCACTGGTCCGGGGGTTCTCGCTGGAGGCGTACGCCCACTCGATCTACGCGAACGACCTCGATACCGCTCGGGGCCGCCAGATGCCGTGCCACCCCACCGCGCGCGAGGTTCACTACGTCTCGATGTCGTCGGTGATCGGCACGCAGATCTCCCAGGCAGTGGGACTCGCCTACGCGCTCCGTCGTCGAGGCGACCCAGGGGTCGTGCTGGCCTTCTTCGGCGACGGCGCGACGAGCTCGAATGACTTCCATGCCGGGATGAATTTCGCCGGGGTGTTCCAACTTCCGGTCGTCTTTGTCTGTGCGAACAACCAATGGGCGATCTCGGTCCCGGTCGAGCGCCAGACCGCCGCGCCGACCTTGACGTCGAAGGCCGCCGCGTACGGCATGTCGGGGCAGCGCGTCGACGGAACGGATTTCGCCGCCGTCTATCGCGCCCTGGACGAAGCACTGCGGCGCGCTCGCGCCGGCCGCGGCCCGGCCATGATCGAGTTCTTGACGTACCGCATGACTCCCCATTCCACCTCGGACGACCCCAGTCGGTATCAACCGGCCGACTGGGCCGAACGTGCCGCGCGGTTCGACCCGGTGTTGCGCCTTCAGCATTGGATGCAGTCGCAGCAACTGCTGACCGAGGCTACGGAACGGGCGATTCGGGCGGAAGCGGAAGCGCAGGTCCGTGCCGCCATCGACATCGCGGAGCAAGCGCCTGCCCCCCAACCGGAGTCCCTGACCGAAGACGTCTATGCTTCGGCGAGTTCCGTGCCACGGCTCTTCGGAGCCTAGGGGAACGCGAGAGATGGCCGGAACGTACGCGCGCGCGACCGAACTGCTGGTCATCGGCGGCGGACCCGGCGGGTACATGGCGGCGATTCGGGCTGGTCAGCTTGGTCGCAAGGTCCTCCTGGTCGAAAAGGGGGAACTGGGAGGGGAATGTCTGAACCGCGGCTGCATTCCGTCCAAGGCGCTGATCCACGCGTCGCGACTCTATCATGCCCTGCGCACGGAGGGTCCGGAGGTCGGGGTCACCGCGACCGATGCCCACTTCGACCTCGCGACCACGATGCGTTGGAAGGAGGGGGTCGTGGCGAAAGAGCGCCAGGGCGTCGCGGGGCTGCTCAAATCGGCGGGAGTCACGGTACTACCGGGAACCGCTCGGTTCACCGGTCCTCGCTCGGCGGACCTCGCTGCGCCCGACGGCGCCCACGAGCGAGTGGACTTCATGTCGGCGATCATCGCGACCGGTGCCGTGCACAGTACGATCCCTGGGTTCGAGACCGACGGGGAGCGCGTCGTCAACGCCTGGGACCTGCTTTCGATGAAGGACCTGCCCCGCTCCATGCTGGTCCTGGGCGGCGGCGTCAGCGGCTGCGAGCTCGGCGAATTCCTGGCCCGGGTTGGGGTCGAGGTCACGATCGTCGAGCTGCTCCCCCAGTTGCTCCCCGGAATGGAACCGGACCTTTCTCGCGAGCTCACCGGTACCTTGGAGCGGTTGGGGATCCACGTGCGGGTGGGGACGAAAGCGGTCGGCCTGCGACGGGACCCGGGCGCGCTCACGCTGACCGTGGAGGGCGCCTCGGGGCCGGAGGAGATCACGGCCGAGCGTCTCTTCGTCACCGTGGGCAAGCGACCCGACAGCCGCGACCTCGGCCTGGAGGACGCGGGCGTCAGGTTCGACCCGAAGACCGGATTCATCGGCGTAGACTCCCAGATGCGGACCAATCAGGCCCACATCTACGCGGTCGGTGACGTCGCTCGGCCACCCATGCTGGCCCACAAGTCCTACCGGGAAGGGACGGTGGCCGCCGAGGCGGCCGCGGGGCTGCCGACGCGCTTCGACTTTCAAGCGATGCCCTCGGTGGTCTTCACCGTTCCCGAACTCGCGACCGTGGGACTCTCGAAGGTCGAGGCCGAGACCCGCGGGTACCGGGCCCGTGAGGCAAGGTTCCCGTACGCTGCCCTGGGCCGGGCGCACGCGAGCCACGCGACCCAGGGATGGCTCAAGGTCGTGGGAGATGACGCGACTGGCCTGCTCCTCGGGGTTCACGCGGCGGGGGAGGGGGCCGGGGAGTACATCGCGGAGGCGGCCCATGCGATCGAGATGAGCTCGGCGGTCCGCGACGTGGCCGCCACGATCCACCCGCATCCGACCTTCTCCGAGGCGCTGCAGGAGGCCGCCCTCCTCTGGCTCGGAGAACCCATGCACGTCGCACGCCGGAGGACCAATGCCGACCCTCGCTGAATGGGGACGCCGGGACTACCGGGAGTCGCTCGACGCGATGCGCGCGCTCGTGCGCGCCCGTCGCGCCGGCACGGTCGAGGACACGCTCATCCTGGTCGAACATCCATCGGTGGTGACGGTGGGCGTCGAAGGCGATGACGGCGGGGCCGCGGCCAGCGGCCTTCCCGTGGTGAGCGTCGAACGCGGAGGGCACGCCACCTACCACGGCCCCGGCCAGCTCGTGGGCTACCCGATCGTCGACCTGGAACGCCGGGGTCGCGACGTTCGGCGCTTCGTGCACGACGTCGAGGAGCTCGTGATCCGTTCCGTCGCTGCATTCGGGATTCGTGGAGCCCACGAGAGCGGTCGACGGGGCGTCTGGGTCGATGGAGCTCGCAAGATCGCCTCGATCGGGATCGCGGTGGACCATTGGGTCACCTTTCACGGGTTCGCGCTCAATGTGGACGTGGACTTGGCGGCGTTCGACCGATTCCACCCCTGCGGGTTCGACGGCTCCGTGATGACCTCCCTCGCCCAGGAGGTCGGTCGGCCGGTGACCGTGCACGACGTTCACCCCCACGTCGTAGCCGCCTGGCAGGAACTGTTCGGAACGGGCGCGGACCGGACTTCGGCCGGACCGACGGCAAGCCCCGCCGAGGGCCTGCGGACCTCGGCATGAACGCGGTCGAACCGCGTCGCCGCCTGCTCCTGGTCGGAGGTGGTGGGGGCCTCGTCGGTCGCGCGGTGCTGGCCGAGTTCGCTCCGTCGTGGCGGATCCGTTCCCTTCACCGGAGCCCGACGGCCGAGGAGAGTGGCCGCGAGGTCGAGTGGATACGTGCGGATGTGGCGACGTACTCCGACTGGGCCCAGGCCCTCGCCGACGTGGACCTGGTGCTGAACGTCGCGTGGTATCGCTTCGGTCCGCGGCGGCGGTTCGCCCCCCTCACCGACGGATTGCTTCGACTGGTTGAGGCGGCTCGGAAGGCCGACGTTCCGAGGTTCCTGCATCTCAGCGTGCCGCCCGCAACCCCGGCGATCGAGACCTCGCTCCCGTACATGGTCTACAAGCGGAAGGTCGACCGCGCGCTCGAGAAGAGCGGGCTATCGTACACGATCGTCCGACCGACGATGCTGTTCGGACGTCGGGACAAGTTACTCACTGTCATGATGCGGACGATCGCGCGGTACCACCTGTTTCCGATGTTCGGGGACGGACAGTACCACATCAGCCCGATCGCGGTCGCGGACCTCGCCCGGATCTTGCATCTCCAGGCCCGCAGCGAGGACGACCGCACGATCACCGCCGGGGGACCGACCCGATGGAAGTACCGGGAACTCACGGACGAGATGTTCCGTCGACTTGGTCTCCGACCACGGTACGTCCACTTCTCCCCCCAGGGGGCCTACCGATTGGCACGGTTCCTTCAGACGTTCGGGTCCTCGCTCCTCTACGCCTACGAGGTGGAGTGGCTCCTCGCCGACCTACTGGGTCTGCCTCCCTACGAGGGCCTGGACCGACCCCTCCGGCCGGTCGAACCGTTCCTCAGCGCCGAGGCGCGTCGACTGCGAGGAGAACGCGCGGCGCTCTCAGGTTACTTTTAAGGCCGACCCCCACCATCGCTCTGTCGATGGAAGCAGTCGACCTGAGCCATCGATTGAGCGATTTTTCCCAAGTGGCGGGTGAGGTCCTGCGGGATGTGCAGGACGTCACCGAACAGCAGATCCGTCACTGGATCGTCAACCCGTTTCTGGTGGCCCTCGGCTGGGACCCGCACGACAAGAAACAGGTCTACCTCGACTTTCCGGTGAAGGGCGGCGAGGGTCACGTCGACTACGCGCTGTTCAATGCCGATGGCCAGCCGCGCCTGTTTCTGGACGTGCGCGACCGAACCGCCAACGTCTCCGAGGCCGGGGACGTCACCGAACATGCCCAGCAAACCAAGGTCCCGTTGGCCCTGATCACGAACGGCCGGGAGTTCTCGCTCTGGTACATCGGCAAGGAGGAGGCGGCCGCGCCGCTGTTCGTGCTTCCGTTGAAGGACCTCCCGGACAATGCGGAGAGCTTGCTCGGCCTCACGTCGGAGTTCCGGCTGAGCGACACCGGTATCCAGCAATTGCGTCGCAGCGCGATCCGCCTCGCCGTGCTCGTCATGCTCGAGGAGAACGCGGAGAAGACGTTCGACGCGCTCGTGGATTGGGTCCAATCCCAGGTCGCCCCCGGAGCGCTCGACGACACCACGAGCCAGGCGATCCGCGATGCCACGATGATCTGGTTGACCGAGGAGCATCTCACGATGCCCGCGTTCCAACCGTCCGAGGGCAAGCGTATCCACGAGTTGCACCCGACGACGGCCAAGGACTGGGAACCGTTCCCGCGGGGCCCCTCGGGCACGTTCCAGTACCGGTATGACTCGACCAAGACCCTCGACCTGCGCCAGGACCCGAAAGAGGTGCGGGAACAGCTCCGCCTCCAGGGACTCAGGACCCCGACCGCAACAAGCTTCGGTGGGTTCTACTACGCGCTGAGGACCCGCGCGGGGCTGGGCGGCTCGAAGTAGGCGCCGAGCCCCGGACGTGAAGCTCGCGGTCTCGGCAGCCTAGCGCAGCAGAATCAGGTGACTGTCGCCGAACTCGTGCCAAAGGTACCCGGACTCGATCGCGGCCTGGTAGGCACGGCGGATCCGCTCCTCTCCAGCCACGGCGGCCAGGAGCGCCAGGTGCGTCGAGCCCCCCTCGTGGAAACCGGTGACGAGGCCGTCCAGGTTCCGCGCCGGACGCTTCGGATTGAGGTACACACGAGTGAACCCGCGCGCGGCCCGCAGGCCGCAGCCGTCGGTCGCGGACTCCAGGGCGCGGACGACGCTCGTTCCGACGGCGATGACCCGGCCTCCCTGCGCCCGGGTCCGCCGGATCGCCTCCACGGTGCTGGCCGGAACACCGAACGGTTCGGGGAACACGGGGGCCGACCCATCCTGTGCGTCGCCCGGTTCGAGACTCGACACCCCCGTGTGCAATACGATCGGGGCGATAGCGACCCCTGCGAGTTCGAGATGCCGCACGACTCGGGGCGTGAAGGGCCGGCCCGCACTCGGCATCTCCGCGCTCCCGGGAATCCGGCCGAACACGGTCTGGTACTCGTCAAGGGGGTACCCCTGCGAGAGATACCCGTACCGGATCGGACTACCTAGGTCTTGCATGGCCTTCCTCAGGTCCCCGGCCAGGTGAACGAATCCGAGCCGCGGAATTCCCGGGTAATCCGAGATGTATCGAGCGGGGACGTCGGCCAACGTCAGCCGGTCCCCTGGGGCCAGGGGAAGAGGTCCCGGTTTGTCGAAATCCCATCGGGGTTCGACCAGCCACAGGTCGGGTCCATAGGCGGTGGAGATGCTCACCCGGAATGCCCCGAAATCCGCCCGCCCCGGAACACTGGCGGGCAGGGTGGAGCTCTCGTTGACCACCAGCAGGTCGCCGGCCCGCAGAAGTTCGGGGAGTTCGGAGAATCGGTGGTGGGAGTCGCCGCTCGGACGACTGACGAGCAGCCGGACGGCGTCGCGATGGCTCCCGCGGTCCTCCGGGGTCTGGATGGCCGCCCGGGCAGGAGGAAGATGGAACTCGAGTGAGTTCGCGCTCATGCGGGCACCTCCCAGCGCTCCGATTGCGCCCGGAATCGGCGGCCCGACACCGCGTCACGGGGCTGATGGAGTAGCCAGGCCCAGAATGGCATCGTGACCTCGGGAAGGGGACGGTCGGAGATGTCCTCCCCGGGGAAGGCGGCTTGGTGCATCGTCGTGCGGAGGTCGCCGGGGTCCACCACCACGACGGAAATGCCCCGGTCCTGAAGTTCGTGGGCCAGCGTGAGACTGACGAGGTCGAACGCCGCCTTGCTCGCGCCGTAGCTTCCCCAGCCCGGGTAGCCCCCCACTGCGGCATCACTGGAGATGTTCACGATCTGTCCGCCGGCCTGTTCCAGGAACGGAAGGAGCTCCTGGACCAACGCCAACGGTGCGACCACGTTGGTCCGGTAAACTTGCTCGAACTCGGCCAGCGGGTGACGCACCAGCGGGGGTAACGGAGATGGCCCGAGTTCGCTCGCGTTGTTCACGAGCAGGTCGAGGCGACCGGCCGTCGACACGAGGTCCCGCAGGACCGTGCGGTGGCGCGAGTCGGTGACGTCGCCCACTGAGGTATGAATCTCGGTGCCGAACACCCGGAGCGCGTCGGCCGTTTCCTCTAGGGCCCTCCCGCCTCGTGCGGTAAGGAACAGCTCGAATCCTTCTCCCGCCAGGAACCGGGCGATAGTCGCACCCAGCCCTCGGCTCGCGCCCGTTACGAGCGCGGTCGGGACCGTCAACGGCCTCATGGGAACCGCTTCTTCTCTCGAACGAGGAATCGACAGACCGGGTCGCCGGCGACCACCCGGTGGGAGACATCCACCCGGGCCCGAAGCATCGACTCGAACAGACGTCGCTCGGTCTCGCAGGCCTCGGGGAATCGCTCGGCGATGGCGAGGATCGGGCAGTTATGCTCGATCATCTCGACCGACCCACGAAGTCGCGGTCCCATCTCGGCCATGTAGCCCCCGTCCGTGCGGATCTGGACGAGCTTCTGGACTCGCTGGTCGAGCGGACCGGAGGAGACGCGTGCGTGGTGCCGGTCTGCCACGTCGTTCGCGCGTTGCGCGAGCAACTCGGCGACCGCGTCACGTCCAAGACGTCGTTCGATGAATTCGAGCGCGCACAGAGACATCTCAGTGTACCCCTGCGGGAACAGCGTCAACGCCCGGGGGGACAGACGGAACAGGACCCGGGGACGACCGACCCGACCGGCACGATAGGAGCGCTCGACCAGCCCCTCGGACTCCAGCTTCTGCAAGTGGCCGAGGGCGGCGACCTTGGATACTCCGAGTTCGGTCGCCACGTCGGAAAGTGAGGTGTCGGGGGACCGCTTCAGGAGGACCAGGATCCCCCGCTTGGGGGAGGAGTAGCCCGGCACCTCCGGACTCGGCCGCGCGTCGCCCATCGGGCCTCCCAACGCCTTTCCCATTTATACAGTGATTCATTAACAAATCGAACGAGCGACCCGGGCGTGTCGATAGGTTCGTATCCCGGTCCTACTATGCCCACCCCATGCCAGAGACCGCCCAAGAAGGGCGAATCGGACCGAACCCGTTCGTCGACATGATCGAGGCGCTCGCGGACCGCCAGGGGGAGATCGACCTTCGCCTCGAACACCTGACTCTACGCCTGCCGTTGATGCCCCAAGCGATCGAAGTGAACGGAGCGGTATCCGTGTCCGTCCACCTCCGGGCGCTCACCGAGAAGGAAAAGGCGGCGCGCGTGGCCAAAGAGGTCCGGCTGCTCCAAAAGTGACCGGGACCCGGTGCGACGGCCTTCGTCAGCTTTAATACGCATTAACACGCATTGTATACGCCAAGATGGCGTCCAATTCCGAGCTGCGCGGTTCGCATCCGTGCCTGGAACGTCGTTGCGGCCACCCCGAGACCGACCACCTGCCGACCCCGGAACTCGCCGGGCCGGCCGAGACCGTGGTCTGGTGCGTTTCGTGCCGACGGCACGAGATCCACCGTCCCCGCCGTTGGCCGATTTTCGGCCTCGGCGGCGCTCGGCCCCGGAAGACCGCGCGATTCACCGGTCCCAACTAGATCGCTGCCGCCGCCGGGGGCGTCCGGCGCGTCGGTCTAGAAGAACCCCAGGAAATGGCCGATCAGGAATCCGGCGAACCCCGAGCCGAGACCGATGATCGTCATGCGGACACCGCTCTTCCAGAGCGAGCCGATGGTGAGGCGCGCTTCGTAGTAACCGATCATGAACAGCATGATCCCGCTCAGGATCACCGCGAGGTAGGCGGCCGTCAGCGTGTTGTTCGTAAAGATGAAGAAGGGAATCAGCGGCACGACGTGGCCCAGAAGGGTGGCTGCTCCGACCACCACGGCACTGTTCCGCGGGGCGGCCTCGGGAACCTCCGAGAGGTTCAGCTCGAAGGCCATCATGAGGTCCAGCCAGGCCTTCGGCTTGGACTCGATCCGGCTGAGCATGTCCTCGACCTCGGCGCCCGCGTAGCCCCACTTGCGGAGGATCACCCGAACTTCTTCGCGTTCCATCTCGGGCACCTCGCGCATCTCCGTTAGCTCGCGCTGGGTCTCGCTCTGGTAGAGCTTCATGCGGGAGTAGGTGGAAGTGTAGGCGACCGCGGCCATCGATAGCGACTCGGCGGCGAGCGCGGCGAGCCCGGCGACGAGGATGTACTGGATCGGGGTCCCCGCCGCGACCAGCCCGAGCAGGATACCCAGTACGTTGACCAACCCATCCTGGCTACCGAGGATGAAGTCGGAGAGCAGCGTGGGTCGGGGGTGCTGTTCCATCCGGACGCGTTGAGCCATCGACGGCCGGTCCACCGACGCCTCCGATATGAGGATGGCGCCGGGAGAATCGAGGCGGGCCCTTCGCCCGCTCGGTGCGTAACAGCCACGCGACCGAAGGTCGACGGCGTCCCCGGATAAGTTCTAATCCTCCGGCCGAGCGTGGTACTTCGGCTCGGTACCAGCATGAGCTCTCCCGACCCCCACCGACCGCCGGCCGACGGAACTCCGGCCGAAGGACCCTATCCACGTCCGACGTCCGACCGACTCTCGCCCCGCGAGACCCGGACGCTGCTGCTCACGACGCTGGGAACCTTGATGGTCGCGATCGACAGCACGATCGTCATCCTGGCCCTTCCGACGATGACCCGGGAGCTGGCCGCCCCCCTAGAGACGGTCATCTGGGTCGTCCTGGTCTACCTGCTGATCACCGCTGCCCTGACGACCCAGGCGGGTCGTCTCGGAGACCTCCTCGGCCGCGGAGCGATCTACAACGGCGGTTTCGCGGTCTTCACGATCGGTTCGGCCCTCTGCGGGTTCGCCCCGAACGCCCCGTTCCTGATCGGGGCGCGGGCCGTACAGGCGGTTGGCGGTGCGGTCATGTTCGCAAACGCGGCCGCCCTCATCGCGACCGTGTTTCCGCCGAACCGCCGCGGCCGGGCGTTCGGGTACATGGTGTTCGGCTGGAGCATCGGGGCGATCCTCGGGATCCTCCTCGGCGGAGTGATCACTACGGTCCTCGGATGGCGGTTCATCTTCTTCATCAACCTGCCGATCGGAGTGGGCGCGGTGGCGTTCGGCCTACGCACCCTGCCCCGGACCGCCCGCCAGCGCGTCCAGTTCGACGTCCCGGGATTCGTCACGTTCTCCTTCGCGCTGGTACTCATCTGCTACGGTGCGATCGAGATTGCCGCGTACGGTGCCTCGTTCGCGTACCTGTCCTATGTCGGGGTCGGCCTTGCCCTGGTCGCGGGGTTCACCGCGATCGAGTTACGGACGGTCGAGCCGATGCTCGACCTTCGACAACTTCGACAGCGCCTGCTCGGTTTCTCGCTGGTCGCCAGTTTCCTGCAGAGCCTGGGATACTTGTCGGTCATCTTCCTGCTCACGATGTACCTGCAGGGTGTCCGCGGTCTATCCCCCCTCAACGCCTCCCTCCTGCTGGTTCCGGGCTACCTGGTCGGGGCGGTGTTCGGCCCGCTGATGGGGCGATACGTCGACCGCGTCGGTCCTCGGGCGATTGCCACCGGAGGCCTCGCCTGCATGATGGTCGCCGTGCTCTCCTACTCGTTGCTCGACGTGAACTCCTGGCTGGGGTGGGTTCCCGTGATCTCGCTCGTGGGCGGCGTCGGAACGGGCATGTTCTTCCCGGCGAACAACACGGCGATCATGAGCCAGGCTTCTGCGGGCTCGTTCGGGTCCATTTCCGGGCTGCGTGGCACCTTATCGAACATGGGAACCCTGCTCAGCTTCGTGCTCACGCTCACCATCGCTTCCGTGAGCGTCTCGCGGGCCGTCGCATCCCAGGTCTTTCTCGGCTCCGCGAATCTTACTGGGGCGGTCGGGGTCCAATTCCTGGACGGACTCCGCGCGGCCCTCTACGGGTGCGCGCTCATTCTGGCCGCGGCGGCCGCCTTCTCCTGGTCGAGAGGGACTCCGGCACCACCCCAACCCACCGGTGGCGGGCCCGTCCTTCGCGTCCCCGGCCAACCCTAGCACAGGATCCGAACGGCTCGGATCGCGTCACGCAGAATGCGGGAGTGGTCGAATGCCAGCGGTCGTGCTTTTTGGAGCGGCACCCAGGCCGCGGCCGCCGCGTCATCCCCGGCGTGGGGCACCCCACCGCGCCCCCGCATCAGGAACACCACCGTAGTGGTCGGTTTCCGCGGGTCGCGGTCCGGCCCGGAATACACACCGAGGAGTTGCCTGGGCCGGGCGCGCAAGCCGGTCTCCTCCCGCAGCTCACGCATCACCGCGGCTTCGACCGTCTCCCGGAGCTCGACGAACCCGCCCGGGAGCGCCCACATGCCTCGGAACGGTTCGCGTCTTCGCCGGACCAGCAAGACCATTCCCCGCCGGATCCAGACGGCGTCCACGGTGAGCGCGGGATTCTCGTAGCTCGGACCCACACAGGAACGCAAGATGGCGCCCTAGTTAGAACTGGCCTTCCGCGGGTGCTCGACCAGGGTCCCCGTCCATCCTCGTTCATTTCCGTGAATCCTGGGTTCGACCCTCCTGGGGTTCCGACACGTTGCCGCTGCGGCGCAAGGCACTTAGCCTAGCATTCGGCACTCCTCGCGAGGCGGACGGCCTCGGGGCCCGCGGGAGTCTAATTCGTGAGCGAGAGCACGCTCGTCCACCGTACGGTCCGGTCCGGCGGCGTTCTGTTCGTGTTCGGCGCCGTCCAGTTCATCGTCGCGATGATCGCGGTACAGACCCAATATCACGGCTACAGTCTCACCCAGAACTACATCAGCGACCTCGGCGGGGCGCACTCCCCCTGGGCCCTGGTATTCGATGGCTCGGTGATCTTGCTCGGACTCTGCGCGATCTTTGGGGTGCTCTTGATCTGGGGGGCGTTCGACGCCCGATCCGGCCGGGGTGTCGGACTCGGGTTTCTGCTCATCGCGGGCATCGGAGCGGTCGGCGTCGGCGTCTTTCCCGAGACGACCCCGGTCCTGAACGGAGGGATGCACGACATCGTCTCCGACATTGCCTTCGTCGGGGGCGGCATCGGGCTCACCGCCCTTTCGTTCGGCATGACCGCGCGACCTCGCTGGAAACTCTCCCGGCCGTTCACCCTGACGTGCGGGCTTGTGACGCTGGCCGCTATCGTCCTGTTCACGATCGGATACTACGTCGGTCTCGGGCCGGGCGGGATGGAGCGGTTGATCGTCGCGCCGATCCTGCTCTGGGCGATCGCCGAGGGGCTGCACATCGCGCAACTCCCTCGGTTCGCGCCGAGCAGCCCCATCAAGCTCCCCGCGTAACCCGCGAGGCTGGCCCGTTCCCGAACGGGCCGGTCGGAGAGTGTTCGCCGCGGTCGGCGACGGGAGGAACGGTCGGGGCGCGGCAAGAATTAAGACGCGCTCGCCGGTCCGAGCGCGGAATGCAGGTCGTTCGGGGGAGGGGGCCGTCGACGATCGCACTCATCGCCGGGGACTCGAGCCTCCCCTCCTCTCCGGGAGCTACACGAAGGGCAATGCCGAAGTGCACGGTCGGCCTCCTCGACCTCCGAGAATGCGTGCCGGGGTTGAGTCGACCATTCCGTACCGGAGGGCGTGACGCTGAATGATGGAGAAGCCTTCGAACGCGTCCTCCGGGGCCCCGACCCTATCTATCGTCCTGGCCACCTTGAATGAACGCCAGAACCTCCCCCAGGTCGTGGAACGAATCCAACGCCAATCGCTCCCGCCGTACGAGCTCGTCGTCGTAGATGATGGCAGCACCGACGGTACCCGGGAGTACGTTCTCAAGCTCGCGGCCGAGGACCCCCGGATTCGTCCGCTGTGGCACGCCGGCAGGCAGACGACGCTGCGCGCGCAGTGCCAGGGCATCGCGGCCTCGTCGGGCCGGTTCGTCGTGATCATGGACGCCGACCTCCAACATCCCCCGGAGTTGTTGCCGTCGCTGACGCAGCGGCTGGCGGACGGTACTGGGCTGGTCGTCGCAAGCCGGTACGCGGCGGGCGGCTCGGCCGGGCCCCGAACGCTCTCCCGCTGGGTGATTTCTCGGGGGGCCGAGTGGGCGGCGAAGCTCCTCCTCCCCGCCTCACGCAGGGTCTCCGACCCCGTCTCCGGCTTCTTCGCTTTCCGCCGCGAAATCTGGTCGCCCCTGAACGACCAGTACCGCGGCTACAAGCTCTTGCTCTTCGTACTCGCGATGGCCGAGGGCCGGCCGGTCAGCGAGGTTGGGTTTCGTTTCGAGCCGCGTTCGCAGGGCGCGAGCAAGGTCACCCAGAGCTCGGAATTCATTCGACTGTTCCTGGTCGAACTGTTGCTCGCCCGCCGTCTTGCGTCGACCCGACGAACCCTCCCCATGCCCCGTCGGATTGAGTAACCCCTATAGGTGGCTGGCCGGTCCGAGGACGGCGAGGCGAGTCGATTGCGCTTGCTCATTACGGGGGCGTCGGGATTCATCGGTCGGGCGCTCACTCTCTCCGCAGTCCAGCGCGGACACGAGGTCGTGGGGACGTTCGCTTCTCAGGCGGAGCTCGCTGCCCGGGACTTGCCGCACGACGGCGTGAAGTGGGTTCGCCTCGAGATGCAGGACCGCGACCAGGTGACCGCCCTGATCGACGAGACCCGCCCGGAAGGGGTCTTCCATCTGGCGGCCCAGGCCTATGCGAAGAAGGCGTGGAACGACCCGGCCGACACGTTCCGGACGAACGTGCTGGGCACGATCTACCTGTACGAAGCGCTGCGAGAGCATCCGCCGTCGGCGGGGATACTGCTCTCGGCTTCGGGGGCCGCGTACGGCGCGCCCACTCGGCTGCCCATCGCCGAAGACACCCCCCTCGACGCGACGAACCCGTACGGGGTGTCCAAGGGCTGTCAGGACATGCTCTCGCTGCAGTACTCCCTCAACTTCGGGCTGCGTATCCTGCGGGCGCGCCTGTTCGGAACGACCGGTCCCGGCAAGACGGGTGACGCGATGAACGATTTCGCACGGCAGGTCGCCCAGCTGGAGCGGGAGGGACGCCCCGGGAGCATCCGCGTCGGGAACCTGGACGCGTTGCGCGATATCTCCGACATCCGGGACGTCGTTCGTGGAATGTGGCTCGTGTTCGAGAAAGGAACCCCTACCGAACCGGTGAACATCGGAGCTGGGCGAAGCTTCTCGATCCGCTGGATCGCCGAGCAGTTGGTTCTGCTGGCCCGAGTGCGCGTGGAGGTCTCCACGGACCCGGCGTTGCTCCGGCCGACCGACGAGCCCGACAATCGCGCCGATGTTCGCCGGCTGCGCGCACTCGGGTACGTGCCAACGTACCCGCTCGAACGAACCATCGCCGACGCGCTCGAGTTCTGGCGACAGGCGTGAATCATTCTCACGGACGCACCGAGCGCCCGGGGTCCGAACCCGGTCGATTCACCGTAGTATCTACCGGTCGAACGAGCGGGACTCCCGCCCTCCGCCGTTCCAAGAGTATTTGTAACGACCTTCGCTGCGCGTCACCATGACGGCCTCCTTCGGCGAGGCCGTGGTCGGGGACCTAGCCGTCTTCGCACTGTTCACTCCCCTCGGGCTCATCACCCTGCGAGTGGTCGAACGCGTTCTGTCCACGCGGTTCGCACTCTCTCGGGTCGAAAGGGTCCTCCTCGCATTCTATAGCGCTGGGGGTCTGCTCTACCTGTTCGCCTCCGTGCCGGTGGCTTGGTTCGAGCTTGATTCCGTCGTTGCGATCCTGATTGCAGGGGCGGTCGGCTACGGCGTACTCCTCGTGTGGGAACGCGAACGCGCCGCGCTCCAGACGCTGAAATTCCTAGGGACTCCGGTCGGCCTCGGCCTCGTGAGCCTGTTCATCTTCTTGCTCCTGTTCGAGCTGGCGCCGATTTGGGACCGTCCGTTTCCCAACGCTTGGGACGGGAGTGTGACGGCGTTATGGACGACCCTGACCGTCGCCCACCAAACGCTTCCATCGAATCTGGAACCGTTCGCCTCGGCTCCCGTGGTTTACCCTCTCGGCACGACCGTCTGGGTTACCTTCCCCGTGATGTTGTTCGGCTGGTCGGCTCCCGAGACCGTCGTTCTGCTTCCTGCGCTGTTCCTGGCCCTGACCGTTCCGGCCGCCTACTGTTGGGGTTTACGATGGGCCGGAACGGGTCGCAACCACGCTCAGAAGGTAGGCATCCTGTTCGCCGCGTTCTTTGGCCTGTTGGCGAGCTGGCCCCGGTTCTACACGGGCGGCTCGTACGATTTCGCGTTCGCGCTTCCCCTGTTGCTCCTCGGGCTCGCGATACTCCCGGAATTCGTGCGTCACGAACCTCGTCGTTGGAGGCAGGTCGTTGGCATGGGGGTCTTCGCCGGGCTACTGACGTCGCTCAGTGTCGCGGCCGGCGAGGCCCTGGTGGGCCTGCTGGTTGGTTACATTCTGGTAGTGCACCGGAAGGATGCGGGGCGCCTGGGTCGCTGGCTGGCCCGAGTCGTGGTCGTCGCGGGCGCGGCCGCCACTTCGGTCTGCCGCGGAGTCGGCGCGCTCGGCAGCTCGAACCTGTCATCGTACAACTTCGCCAATGCGTACGGTCCCCTGGACAGCCGACTCGTCCAAAGCGCCCTCAACCCCTTCCTTCCCTGGAAGTTTCTGATCTCGCCGCTTGCTCCCCTCAGTGTGTTGATCCAGACGCTGTTGGCGGTCGGAGTCGCGCTGGCGGTCTACCAGGCTCTGTCCCCGAAATCGCCCCCGGCCCGATGGATCCCCCAACTCATGACGTCGGACTTGGCGACCGGCACCGCGACCGCGTTCGTTCTTACGGTGCTGCTGCTCCTCACCGCCCTACCGGGCTCGGTGCCCGAGAGTCTGCGGAAGGTATCGAACCTGACCGAAATGGCCGTGGTCTTGATGCTGCTCTACTCCGCCCTGGGGCTGCTGCCCCTCGTCGGCGCCTTGAGCTACCTAGCGGAGCGAAGGTCGGCCGCGCCGGTCCGTTCCCCGGGGGACGCGAACGTATCTGGAGTTCCGCGCCGGAGGACTCCACGCTTCAGGGGAAGTTCACCCCCCTCGCCGCTGGGCGTCGTCGTGGCCGCGTTGGTGCTCTTCGCACCGCTCGCCATGGGCGCGCTGGTGTCCCTCACCGACGGCACGTCCTACATTCAGCAGAACGTTGCCAAGACGTCGAACGTGACCCCCGCGGACGTCGAGGCGATGGAATGGGTCGGCTTGCATCTTCCCGGCTGTTCTCGAATCCTGGTCGCTCCCGGTTCTGCCGGCCAGTTCTTGCCAGAATTCGCGACGATTCAGATTCTCCTTCCCATGAATCCGGTCCCCACCAACTCTTCCTACCTGACCGCGGTATCCGACCTGACCTCGGGCCAGTACACGTCCCAAACCCGGGGCGCGCTGCTCGACCTCTCCGCGACCGAGGTCTTCGTCACTGGGCAGACTTCGGTGTCGTTCCCCGCGATCCCGGCCGCCTCCCTCCTCGCCTCGCCCGACTTTGCGCTGTTGTACGGCCTCGGCGACGCGGCCGTATTCGACTTCCTCCCCGGGGCAAATCTGACGGGCTGCCCGGCATAGGTCCCTGCGCGCCACCCCAGCGGCCGCTTCCCGGACGGGTCGGCGACCGTTCTCGGCTCGCGAACTCCTTGCCTCCCGCCCTTCGGGGAGGCCCGCCCCAAGGTTGAAATGCTCGGCGATGGGTTCGTGACCCCCGGGAGAACGGCCGCTCCGAAGCAGGACGGAGTACGGTCTATGGGTCGAATCCTGGTCTGGGCGTACCTCGGAACGTCCATCGCGTTGGTCGTCGCCGTCGCCTTGGCCATGGCCGAGGTGCTTTCGTTCGGTATCACCCTGGGGCTCCGCGGCGTGCTCGACCCTCCTGGAGTCCTCGCCTTCCAGCGCTGGGACCTGACGGCGCTGGTGGTGTTCGCCATTTACTTCTTCATGTTCGTGCCCCTCGCGGCGCTCGGCGTTCTCATCAACGGGGCACTCCACAAGCAGCACAGCCGGGTCGAGGCCCGGCCCAACGGCGCCGCGTCCCCGCCTTCGGCCCATGCCACGGTGGCCGTGCTCACGGCGTACAACGACGAAGAATCGATTGGCCTGGCCGTCGATGACTTCCGACGGGTACCGTGTATCCAGCAGGTGATCGTCGTCGACAACAACTCCCGGGACCGGACCGCTGAGGTCGCCCGCGCCCGCGGGGCGATCGTCGTGCCCGAGACGCGGCAGGGATACGGCTACGCGTGCATGGGAGGGCTGAGATACGCGCTGGAACACACCGGCGCGGAGTGGATCGTCCTCGCCGAGGGCGACATGACCTTCTACTCGGAGGATACGGAAAAGCTCCTTCCGTACCTGGAGGACTGCGACCTCGTCCTGGGAACCCGGACCACGTGGGTCCTCACCCGGTCCGGGAGCCAGATGGATTGGTTCATGGCGTGGGGGAACATGTTCCTGGCCCATCTGATCCGGCTGAGGTACTGGGACCCGGTCTTCGTCGGCCGGATCCGTTTGACGGACGTCGGGTGCACGTTCCGCGCGATCCGGCGTGAGGCACTCGCCCAGCTCATCGACGACCTGACCGTCGGCGGACACTACTTTTCGCCGCACATGATCCTGGCCGCCCTTCGGAAGGGTCTCGCCGTCGTGGAGGTGCCGATCAAGTTCCGAGAGAGGGTGGGAGTCTCCAAAGGGGCGGGAGGTAGCCGGCGGCGCGCCATCGGGATCGGATTCCAGATGATCGGAGAGATCGCCTTCCACTAGGCCCCCTCGCGAGCCCTTTCGACCTACCGTTCGGGCCCGAGCCGGGAGGGAGCGGAGCCGGCTAGAATTGGCTCAAGCCGGCGCGGACCGCCGCCACGTGGGCATCCCAACTGAGGGTTCGACTCCGTGACCACGCTGCTTGGGACATCGCGCGCAGCCGCTGTGGCGAGTCGAACAGTTCCGCAACCCTTCGCGCGGCCTCCTCGACGTCCGAAACAACGAATCCGTCTTCGCCGTCGGTGATGATCTCCGAGGCGGCCAACTGGGGGTTGGTCAACACGGGCATGCCGTAACCAAGGGCCTGGATGCCACCCTGGCCGGGCCCCCGCTCGCCGTACCCGAATCGGACGTACAGCGACGCCGCGCGGCTCAAGCGGTCGAGCTCGGACTCTGGGATCGCCCCCGTGACCCGGACCCGATCGCCGAACTGCCGGCGGAACGATTCGAGTTCCTGCGGTCGGCCCCACATCCCGGCCAGGACGACCGGCACTCCGGAACGACGTGCGAGTTCGGCGTACACCTCTGGGCGTTTGGTCCGCTCCCAGACCGCTACGGCGAGGATGAACCGCTCTCGTTCGGGAGGAAGTCGGTCGACCGGATCACAGCCGGGATAGGCGACCAGCGCATGGACCCCGGCCTCGTCCAAAACACGACGATTGCGTTGACTGTTCGTGAAGACGACCCGGGCCTTCCGGGTGATCCGGCGGTCATACCATTGGAGCGGCCGGCGGAGCGCGGGGACGCGCAGCGTGAGCTCCATGACCCCCCCTTTCTCGCCGAGAGAGGACTCGTGGACGTAGACCGCGTAGTCCTCGCCGAACTGCAGCCGACGTAGGTAGCCGGTAAGGCCCGCGAATTGGTCGTGGTACAGGATCGTGCCGGACAGCCGACGACTGGCCCGGAGGATTAGGTCGAGGTCGACCGTGGCGTCGGGGCCCCGGTCCGAGTTGAACAGCAAAGTCATGCGTTCGAGCACGGCGGTCCACCTTCCTCGTTCGGACGCGCGACGCAAGAACATCGCGTCACCTTCGGTCAAGGAATAGACTTGACGACCGGGGGATTCTCGATAGACGACCAGTCGCGCCGGCAGCCGGCGCGACTCCTCGACCACCATCCGCCCGATCCCCGGCCACAACAGCCGTGAGACCACCGTCCAGTTCGAGGATCGTTCGGAGGTCGCGGGCGGAACGCTCACGTTTGTCAGGGCGACCGTTGCCGTACTTCCCGCCGCATTCCTCGGTGCAGCGAACCTCTACTAATACTCTTACCGAATCTGGACCGAGATGGTATTGGTCACGAACATTCCTGCTCCGGTGCGGGAGGCCGGCCGGACGACCGCTCTCCGTTCTCGCGCGTACTGTTCCGAAGGGCCCGAGGTCGGTAGCTAGAAGGTGGTAACCACGGCCGACGCAATCTCCCCTCCGTCTGCTCCCGCGCCGACGATTGCGGTCGAGCCAGGCGGGGACGCCCGTGCGGACACGCATCCGGCCAAGCCACCCCGCGGCCTTACGGTCCCCCTGTCGCGATTGGTCCAGGCGACACTTCGGCATCGGGGGCTGCTGCTCGTCCTCCTGGCGGTCGCAGTCTACACGGTGGCGGTGGGGTGGATTCTCTCACTACGGTACTGGGCGTTCCAGACCTATGCGTGGGACCTCGGCAACTACAATCAGGGTTTGTTCACCGCAACCTTCCAGCACCGCCTGTTCTACTACACGGCCGACCTGCCCTCCGGAAACATCGGAAGCCTGCTAGCGGCCCACTTCTCCCCGATCCTGTTCCTCTTGATTCCTTTCTACGCGATCGACCCCGGCCCCTCCGCTCTGCTCTTCATCCAGACCGCCGCGCTCGCCGCGGGAGCCCTCCCCCTCTACCTGCTCTCCCGACGCTTGGGACTGCCGGACGGGTGGTCGCTGCTGGTCGCGGGGGCGTATCTGGTCTCGCCGGTCCTGATGGGTGTGGGCTGGTACGACTTCCATCCCGAGGCATTCATCCCGGCGACGGTACTCTGGGCGGTCTACTGCTACTACTACTCCGGTCGATGGACGTTCGTCATCGCGTGGCTCCTCGCGCTCTCCGTCATTGAGACCGTCGCTCCGTTGCTCTTCCTGTTCGCCCTCGCCTCGCTGGTCGCCTTCTTCGTTGGGATGTTCCAAGGCCGAAGCTCGTCCCGCTTGAGCTGGGAGAAGACCGCCGTAGCGGCCGTGCTGTCCCCGCTTTGGCTGGGCGTCGCTGCGCTGGCAAGTCAGCTTGTGAACCACGGAGGCCTCGGGACCTTGGGTACTGGATACTCCTCGGCATACTCGATCCTCGGCCCGAACCTCGGGTTCATCGACGTCGTACCATACGCGATCCTTCATCCCAGCGCGGCGTACAGCGCGATCGCCTTCGAGGGCGACACCAAGTTCGATTACGTGCTCGTGCTACTGGGCTCGCTGGCCTTTCTGCCGCTCTTCGGACCGAAACGGCTGCTGCTCCCGGCCGCCGCGTGGCTCGTCCTAGTGATCCTGTCGAACGGCACGTCGCTCTTCCGGTTCGGCGACCAGTACGCCGCGTACGCCCTACCCTTCCTCGCGGCGGGAATGCCGTTCGGACTGGTGCGGATTCGCACTTGGTGGAAGGGACGAGGGACCCCCGACTCGAGCGTCCGTCCTCCTCGACCTTACGACCGATGGCGAATCTACCGCCGCAAAGCGTTCCGACCCGTCGCGGTCGCCGTGGCGATCGTTGTCGCCGTCGTTGTCACGTCGGCGATGGTCTCCCCGTTGCTGGTCAAACCGTATCTGAACTACGCGGGCGTGAGTCACGGCATCCCGAGCGTCACAGCTCACGACCAGGCCCTCCATGCCGTCATCAACCTGATTCCAGACTCGGCAGGTGTCGTCACCGTTTCCGCCGTGTTCCCGGAGGTTTCCAGCCGGGCGAACGCGTACGTCGTGCCGATCAGCTCGAGTTTCGTTCCCGACCTGACGTTCGACGATGCGCTCGACGATTACATCAACGAATCGTCGTACGTCCTGCTCGACTTCCAGGTCGATTTCTTCGGCTCGTCGGTCCTGGTCCGATTCGGCAACCTCTCCGGTTTCGGCATCTTGGCCGAGGAGAGTCAGATCACCCTCCTGGAGCGGGGCTGGAGTGCTCCTCCCGTGTTTTGGGTGCCCTATCAGTTCGCATGGGGCGGCGGTGACCTGAGCCCGACGCAATTCTCCTACGTGGACCCCAGCAACTCCACGTCGTACGGTCCGTCCCTCAGCTCGAGCGCGGGCCCGCCCGAGGGAGCGCTCCTGTGGTATGGTCCGTACACCTACGGGCTAACCCCAGGGGAGTACACCGCGACCTTCTGGCTATCGGTGTCGGGTCAGAGCAACGGAACCCAGGTCGGCGTGGAAGTGGTGAGCAATCCGCTGTACATTGGGCTGACGCAGCAGGGAGACATCTCGGCCCAGCATGCCTACGGCTTCCAATTCTCGACCGAGGCAAAGACCGTCGTCGACCTTGCGACGATCGGGAGCTCCAGTCCGGGGACGGTCACCGCGAATGTCAGCGTGACTTTCCACTGGGACCAGCTGGACGTTTGGAGCGTGGCCGGGTTGGTGTATGCGAACGACACGACCACGCACCTGTTCGCGGTTACGCTGAACCAGACGGCCCCCTAAGGGCGGATCGACCCGCCGGGAGCGACCGGACTCTGAGCCCCGCTCTCCGGCGACACTCGGCTTATATGGGAGCCCACGCCATTCGACTTCGACCTCAGGGTCGCCGGGCGTTCTAGACATGTCGAACGGTCCCCAGGTCACGGTCGTGATCCCAGCGTACCGCCGACAGCGGTACATCCTCGGGGCCGTTCGCTCGGTGCTCGATTCCGACATCGACCGTGGCACGTACGAGATCGTTCTCGTCGCCGACGCGGTGGCCCCCGAGCTGGAACAGCGACTTACCTCACTCGGCGTGCGAATCGTCCTAGTGGACGCTGCGGCCGTCGGCGAGACGCTCGCCCGGGGCGTTTCCGCTGCTCGCGGAGCTATCGTGGCGTTCCTGGATGACGACGACCGGTTCCATCCTTCGAAGCTCCGGGCCGTGCAGCAGTTGTTTGCCGACCCGAACGTCGTTGGATTCCACCACGGATATCGTCGGACCGATGACGACGGGAACCCCCTCGGCGTAGTCTCCGATGTGGCTCCCGTGCGGGCTGCGTTCCCCGTCCCGCTTTCCCGCCGGTCCGCCGGCTGGGTCCGCCGGAAGGGGGGCTTCTACAACTGCAGCTCGATCGTGGTCCGACGTTTGGCGCTCGAGCCAAATCTCGCGCTGCTGCGCCAGGTGACAAATGCCCAAGACTTCACCCTCCTGCTACTGCTCCAAGGCCCCGGTACCGTGGTCATCGACGGCACCCAGATCTTGGCGGATTTTCGGACCCACGTCAGCCAGGGCACCCATTTGTTCCGGGGCCACGAGCTCGTCCCGGATCACATTCGATTCTTAGCGGGAACCGTGCGCTCCTTCTATGCGTTGCAACGATTCGCACCCACCGAGGGAGTTCGCCAGTTCGCGAGGTGCCGCACCGATTCGTATGAGACGGTCCTCTGGGCGACGACAGGGCAGCTGGTTACTGCCGGCCCTTCCCCCGCGTTCCGCGCCGTCCGTGCGGTGGCGGGTAATCTGCGGGAAGGCGACCTGCGGAACGCGACCGTGCTGGCCGCCCTAGCGGGACTCAAAGGCCTCTCGTCCGATTGGGCCCTTCGACTGTACATTCCCCTCAAACGCGTGGAACTATCGGTCCTCGGCATGACGACCACGGACTCGGGTCCGGAATCGATCGCGCCGAACTAGGCGGATTCACCGTCGCGACCGCGAAGCTCCGGGTTCAACCCGGGCGGGGGCCGGAGCGAGCGTCCGGGTGGATCTCGGTGCTGGCTCCGTCCTCGGGTACTTCAGGGAGCATCCCGACCGGTCTCCCCGTACGCCTTAGCGAACCGGTCCAAGGCGCGCTCGAGGTCGAGCATCGGATGTCCCAGGGTCTGTGCCAGGCGCTCGGAGTTCAGGCTGCTGTCGCTGGGACGTAGCGCCTTCTGACCCAGCGCGGCGGTGGCGACCGGGGAGACGAGCGCCGGGTCGAGTCCGACCCGGCCCACGAGGCGGCGGGCGAACTCGTACCGGCTCAGGACGGTCGTCCCCGCCGCGTGGAACAGACCCCGGGCGTCCCGGGCGAGCAGGTCGAGGATCGCTTCGCCGAGGTCGGACGCGAGTGTGGGCGATGCCCGCTGGTCGTTCACGATCCGCACCGGGCGTCCTTGGCGCACCTCTTCCACCAACCACGTTCCGAAATTCAGCCCCTTACCCGTGGAGGATTCGGCCCGGTCCTGGGGAGCGACCCACGAGTAGATGACCGAGGGCCGGACGACCACGTTGACCGGGGACAGGGCGAGCGTCGTTTGCTCTCCGGCCAGCTTGCTCCTCCCGTAGGCGCTGGCCGGATGCGGGGGGTCGTCCTCGGTGTACGGCGGATGACCGGTGCCATCGAACACGAAATCAGTCGAGATGAACAGGTACCGGGCGCTCACGTCGCGGGACGCCTCGGCGAGGCACGTGGTGCCGTCGCGGTTCACTCGGTCGGCTTCCAGCGGGTTCGTCTCACAGCGGTCCACATTATGCAGCGCGGCTGCGTCCACCACCGCGTCGGGCCGGACCCTCCCGAGAAGCGCGCGGCAGGCAACGGGGTCGGTCTTGTCCAGCGGGTGAATCGATACTCCCGACAATGTGGGTCGGGATCCGAGAAAGGTTCCGTCGACGGAATCTCCGCGCCCGAGCGCCTGCCGGGCCAGCGCGCGCCCGACCTGCCCGCTACTTCCAACGATGAGGAGTTTCATCGAGCGATGAGCTACTTGTGCGGAGGGCGGTTCCAGTCAAACGGAGTTCGGGTCTTCGGGTCGACGACCGCCGGGTCGTTCCACGCACGGCGGTCCTCGTCCGGATGCGCGTAGTCGTAGAGTCGATTGACCATGTAGCAGGTGAGGGAAGGGCCCGGGGAGATCGTCTTGGTCCCGTGCCAATACTTGCCGGGAATGCGGACTACCTGCAGGCGTTCCGCACTCGCGATCACTTCGTCGAGCTGGCCCTGGGTTGGGGACCCCGGTTCGTCATCGTAGGCACAGATCTTCATCGCTCCCTGGACGACGACGAAGTAGTCCACCTGGCCCCGCTGGTGGCGGTGCCAGGCTCGGATCATGCCCGGATAGCTCAGAGAAACGTTGACTTGGACGATCGTGTCCCCCTCGAGGAGCTCGGTCCAATCGGACCGCATCCCCTCCGCAAAGAAACCACGTTCGTCCGGGAACTTTTTGATATCCAGCGACCGCACGCCCGGTAACATTGGACGACTCCTCCCTTGTCCTCTACAGCACCATTCCGTTCAGCATGACCTCTCCGCGGGACGTTGGGTCCGAAAGAAGATGTCGGTACCACTCCACGGTGATGGTCTTCGGTGACGCCACGATCGCCCCGCGCTCTAGCCCCTGTTCGATATCGCGTACCGCGTCCGATGGCCGCAGCCGCGGCTCGAACCCGAACCGTTCGCGGCACTTGGCAAAGCTCACCCGGTACGACCGGGTGTCCGGGTCCCCGTACCAGTCCACGTCGGGCCGCCGGGTCATGGTCTTTGCCACCTGCTCGGCGAGGGGGCGCACCTGGAAATTCTGATCGTCGGACCCGAGGTTGAACAATTGGCCGGCAACCGACGTGGTCGGAGCGAGCACCAGCTGCTCGAGGGCGTCGGCGGCATCGCGGACGTGGAGGAACGGGCGCCACTGCGTTCCGTCTCGCATGACGGGGATCTTGCCGGTTCGCGTCGCGCCGAGCACCATACCGTTGATAGCCAGGTCGAATCGCATCCGCGGGGACGGACCGTAGAGGGTCGCGAACCGGACCGCAGTGACCGAGAACTCCGGAGTGGTCAGTGGTAGGTTGTCCCCTTCGGCCAGGATGTTCGCTTGGGCGTAGGCGGTGAGAGGATGAGGAGGCGACCGCTCGTCCAGAATTCCCTCCTGGAAACCGTACACACTACAGGAGCTCGCGAGAATGTAGCGACGCACCTTCGCCTGACGTGCGAGCCGCGCGACTCGGACCCGGCCCAGATAGTTGATCTCGTAGGTCTTCCACGGGTCCAACGCGCCGGCCGGATCGTTGGACAATGCGGCAAGGTCGATCACGGCATCCTGGCCGTCGAATAGCCGACCGTCACACCAGCGCACGTCCGAGCGTACGAGTTTGAGGTGCTGCGAATTCGCTACCGGGGCGAGAGCCTCCTCACCGAAGAAGAACCGGTCGACCACCGTTACGTCGTGCCCACGGTCGAGCAGGACGGGGATTAGGACCGAGCCGAGGTATCCAGCACCCCCGGTAACCAGTACCTTCATTCCTAGGTCGCAAGCCACGGGCGTCAAATGAACTTTTGGTCTATGATGTGGTCCTCCCCCTCAAGTCCCGACCTGCCCGGGCTTGGACCGCCGGTGCGTCGTAGCGGAGTTTGGGAAGTCCATCGACGAAAGGTTCTGACGCAGGATTCGCCGACGCCTCGACGTGCCGGCAGCCTAGTTTCCCTCGCTGCGGCCATGGCAAACATTCCTGGACCTCTCGGGTCAACACTAAATCGGACCGCGGGTGATGCTACCGTGCGGCGCATTCGATGAAAGGTCTCCTACTGGCGGGCGGGTTCGGCACCCGACTCCGACCGCTCACCTTTACCGGGAACAAGCACATGATCCCGATCGCGAACCAGCCGATCCTGTTCTACGGACTCAAACAATTCGCTCGGGTAGGAATTCGGGATGTGGGCATCGTCCTGGGTCCGATCCAGGAGGGCATCCGGGACGCGGTCGGAGATGGGTCGGAGTTTGGTTTGAGGGTCAACTACATCGAGCAGGGACCGCCGCGTGGGCTGGCCCACGCGGTGCTCTGTGCCCGACCGTTCCTCGGCAAAGATCCGTTTGTCATGTACCTGGGCGACAATCTGTTGGAGAAGGGACTGGAGTCGTTCGTGGACCTGTTCAATCGTGAGCAACCGGATGCAGTGCTAGGAGTGACTCCGGTCTCCGATGCCGGCCGATACGGGGTCGCTGAGGTGTCCGGTAACCGGATCGTCTCGATCGAAGAGAAACCCCGGGTCCCGAAGAGCAATCTGGCCCTGGTGGGGATCTACGTCTTCTCCCCGAAGGTGCACGACATCATCGACCGCCTTGCACCCTCCTCTCGCGGCGAACTGGAGATCACGGACGCGCTCCGACGCATGCACGCCGAGCATCTGACCGTGAGGGTGCAGCGAGTGTACGGGTGGTGGAAGGACACCGGTGCGCCGGAGGATCTGCTCGAAGCCAACGATCTTGTCCTCAATAGCAAGCCGCAGGAGGAGTTCCTGCGGGAGGGCACGATCGCGTCCGGCGCGTTCGTGGCCGGCTCGGTAGCGATCGGAAAGGACACCATCATCGAGGACGGCGCCCGGGTCGAAGGACCCGCCGTGCTCGGAAGCGGGGTGCGACTGACTCGTGGCTCCTCGGTCGGTCCCGGCACCTCCATCGGCGACCACGTCGAGCTGCGCGGGTGCTCGGTGCGACGCAGCATCCTGCTCGAGCGCGCGAAAGTGGTCGGTCCGCTCCACATCCGGGACAGCCTGATTGGACGGGGCGCCGAAATCCAGGGGCTGGGCGTGATGGACCACGAGGTGACCGTCATGCTGGGCGATTCTTCCCGGATCCGCTTCTAGATTCGCTGGAGGAACGACCCACCGGACGGGGCTAGCGAATCTTGGCCGACTACGACCCCACCGGAATCCGAGCCTTGAGCCAGCTCGAGGAGCTCGCCTCCCGGCGAACCCTCAGGCACGTCTGGGAGTACATTCAGGGAGGTTCCGGGGACGAACGCACCCTCGCCGCAAATCGCGACGCATTCCGTCGATGGGTGCTACGGCCTCGAGTTCTCGTGGACGTCTCCCAGGTCGACCTCCGAACGAAGGTGCTCGGTCGGACCGTCGACGCTCCGTTCTTTGTCGTCCCCATGGCGTATCACGGGCAAGTGCATCCGGACGGAGAGGTGGGAGTCGCGCGAGCCGCCTCCGAGGCCGGCGTGCTCGCGACGTTCAGTACCCTGTCCTCGTTCTCTTTGGAGGAGATCGCACACGCTTCCCAGGGCAGCCCGCGATGGTTCCAGTTGTATCTGCAACCGGATTTTGACGTCAGCCGAACGCTCGTCGAGCGGGCGGAACGAGCGGGGTACACGGCCGTGGTGCTCACTACCGACGTTCCGGTGCTGGCGGTCCGCGACCGCCAGGCCCTCGGCGGGTTCGCCATCGACGAAACCGTTCCCATAGGGAACGGGGACCGAGTCGTGTCGCCGAACCGGGCCCCCGTGCGTCAGGGAGAATACTACCGCCTTCGTTCCGATGCCGCCTCCACGTGGGAAGTTCTCGATCGGATCCGGGCCGTTACGCGCCTGCCCGTCGTTGTCAAGGGAATCCTCACCAAGGAGGATGCTCGACGGGCCGCGGACCATGGAGCCAAAGGGATCGTGGTCTCGAACCATGGGGGCCGCCAGTTGGACGGGACCTCGGCGAGCTTGGACGCGCTGCCGGAAGTCGTCGAGGAGGTAGGGTCCGAGGTCGAGGTCTACTTGGACGGCGGCGTGCGACGCTCCAGCGATATCCTGATCGCCATGGCGTTGGGAGCGAAAGCGGTGGGAATAGGACGCCCAGTCCTGTGGTCCCTCGGGGTCGATGGCGCGGCAGGGGTCGGTCGGTACCTGTCACTCCTCACGTTGGAGCTCGCGACCTCGATGGCGCTTTGCGGATGCCGATCGGTGGACGAGATTGACCGAACCCTCGTCGGAGCGGCCCCCGGCTCTACCGTGCCGCCGGTGCGACGGTGAACGAGCCGGCCGAGGAGTTCCACCCCCGAGTCTCGGTCTAGGATTCGAAATTGGAATAAGCGGGTCCACGATACGAGCCTTGCGCCCCACGAGGAGGGTGACCGGCCAGATGCGACTCGAACAGGCGGGACTTCGGGTGACCCGAATGGATCGCTCCGTCCGTTTCTACACGAAGGCACTGGGTCTCCGGGTCACGGCGAAGGGGGACACCCGCTCATGGGGCGGGGGACTCTGGGTACAGCTTCAACACCCCCGATCGCGACGAATGATCGAACTCAACTGGTATCCCACTGGCTCGTCTTTTGGAGGACGGTATTCGGTCGGGGACGGCATCGACCATCTCGATTTCACCCTCGGACTCGCGTCCCGGGTCGCCCTGGAGAAAGTCTATCGACGACTACTGAAAGCAGGGGGACGGCCCACCGGCTACGAACCGTCGACCACCGAGGGCTGGATGGCGAGCGTGCTCGACCCCGACGGGATATGGATCACGGTGGGACGTCGACCCACAGCTTCCGAGCGGAAGCTCATGCGCAGGTCGTGAAGCATCCCCTCCAACAGCCTAGTTCAGGATTCCGGCTCTAGATCCGTCCGCCCATACCGAGGAGCGCCTCGGGGCGTCTCGAAAGCATCAGGGCTGCGGTGCCGTCGGTTCTCCGGGTGACGGGAGGTGCTCGACCACAGTGACCAGCACTCGCGTGGGAGACTTTCCTTTCCCGAAGCTCTGCTCGGAGGTGGTGGAAGTCAGACCGTGGCCCTTGGCGGCCAGCACCATCGTATCGAAGTCGCGCGGGTTCATCCCGCCGTACACCGGCGGGAGACGGTCGACGCGGAGAATGACCATCTCCTGTTCGGTGGGTGTGGCGTGAGGATCTCGTGACCCGTCGAAGAACGTGAGTCGAAACTTGGGGTGATTCCACGGGAGTCGGGCGGTCTTTCCCGAGACCAGGGAGATCTCGAGGAAGCCCGGCTGGATCGCCAACGACGAAATCGGGTCGCCCAGCTCAACGCGGAAAGTGAGATAGAGCGACACGGCGGCCATCGCTGCCGCTAGACCCCCCACCACATCCAGCGTGGTCTGGGGCGCCTGACCGGAAGGGGTGAGGGCGAGAACGTAAATGGCCAGGATTGCAAAGAACGCTCCGATCAGACCAAAGAGAGCTCGGTAGGTCACCCTGCGCCGCACCAGATAGCGAGCGTAGGGTGAAAGGTCGAGCAGGGCCCCGCCTCCCCCGTCCGCCGCCGACACAGTCCGGAAGCGAACCAGATACAGACTATCCTCTTTTCGCGCCGGCGAACTCATCCCTGGCGGTGCACCGCCGGGCGGGCGGTGGCCGATTCACGAAGGTTTCGCGGGCCTTACCTAGAGATCGAATGAACGCCGTTCGGCCGGGCCGGCCAGAAACGACAAGAGGCCCATCCGCACTTGCCCCACCGGAAGGGCCATAGCGGCCCGGGGTAACCGACCTCACTCCCCGTGCCGCCCCATCACGGCTTTCGCGCGGTGAGCAGCAGCGCTCCCTCATGACCCCGGAAGAAGGCCACGAGCTCCTCCGGGAGCCGCGCTTGTCGAGCATACGGTTCCATCTCGGGCTCGTCCGCCCGGACTTCGCAAAACCCGACGCTCCGGACCAGGTCCGCCAGCTCTTCCGGCGCGTAGAAATGGATCCGAGAAGCGAGCGGCTCGGGTGCGGCCGGAGTCCCCCGCATCGCCGCCGTGGCCGCGAAGATCGCGAGACGGCCGCTGGGGGCTAGCGCGCGGTACATCTCCTTCAACGAGGCCTCGGGGTCGGGGAAGAAGGAGAAAGCTCCCGTGCAGACGCAACAGGAGTACGCGTTGTCGGCGACCGGCAGCCGTGCTGCATCTGCCTGGAGGATCTCGACTCGACCGGCGTCGATGGCCGCTCGGTTCGCCTCCTTGGCCACTTCGACCATTTCGGGACTATGGTCGATGGCCGTGCCGGAGCACCCGGATTCCAAGGCCTTGGCGAGGAAGGCACCCCCCCCGCACGCGACCTCCAGAAGTCGGTCGGTAGCGGTTAGATGGATCCGGTCGAGGATCAGGTAGAAGTTGGGCCAGTGGTAGATCGGGTCCCGATACGTCGCTCTGGCGGCCTTGCCGGACGGTCTTCGGGCCCGCGAGTCGGTAATCCAATCCCCCAAGGAGGACGGCCCCAGCTGTCGGAAGGCGGCGGGCAACAGCATCGCGGCCGCCCATTCGGTGATGTTTCCACCGGAACTCGTTAGCACCTCCTCCCACCCCTCGAGTTCCCATCGCACGCGGGTCCCCGGCGGAGTGCTCTCGAAAGCGATTCGGATCCCGCAGGATTGCGAGGGGTCCCAGGGCGCGGGTTTCCATTCCAAGCGGACCTCCTCTCCCGCTTTCCACGTGGTCACCTTGCCGATCTCCACCTCTCGTTCCTTGACGATTCCGCCCAGTTTCGTCTCGAAGACGATTCCAGAACGACGTAATCCATCCGCGAGCAGAGGGACGACCGTGTCGAATGCTTCGCCCGGGGGAGAGTCGACAGAGAAGTGGATCACGAGACTCGGAGCGGCTCTTCCCATCGTACCGACCAGCTTGCGCTGGGGGTTAGTCGCGCTCAAAGTTAAGCGACGCCGGTGACTTGCCGCGCGGACGGTCGACGTTGGGCCGTCGAGGGTGCACCGCCTCTTGCCTTCGCTCCGCGAAGGCACCCTTCTCCGATTCAACGGATCTGCAGACGCGCTGGATCCGCCTCTAGGGGGACTCCCCTTCGGTGGTGAATGGGTTGCAAAAGGTCGGCAATCGGTCGCACGCTCGAACCCCTGACCTCGATCAGCACAGGTCCGGCATGGACGGGCGTTTTGGCTCGACCACCGGATTCCGTTAAGTCCCGGTGACCCTACGGGGCGACGACCATGAGTGTACACTCGGAGCCCGGGCCGACGCGCGGCCCGGACCATCCGAAAGAAAAACGAGGACGAGCGGCATCGGTGCTGCATCCGTGCAAAGGCTGCGGTCACGAGTCGATGGACGAGTGCTGGGTCGTTTCGAAAGAGATCGGAGGCAAGCACCGGGGCATCTGTTTGGAATGCCATGACGAGTGTCTCCCGAAGCTTCACGCTCGTAGGTCCAAAGAGCCGTCGCCGGCCCGAAGGCATCGATCACACGTCGACCCTCGGTTGCTGTTTGCGGGGCATACGGCCTAGCGGTCGGCACCGACCGGCGAGTGACCCTCTCGTGTCCGGAGCGGTCGGCGCATAGCACGGTGGCCCAGATCGTCGCATCATGCCTCTCCTAGCTCAGTGATGGGGAACTAGGTAATCGGGCCGGTCCGAGATGGGACCCCCTGCTCCGTCATCGAAACGGCCCATGCCAATCTCGGGGCCGGGGAATCTAAAATCATCGATCGTTGGGGCTCCTGCCAAGATGTGCAACGCAGGTTGCACCCACGACCACTTTTCTTGACCTGGCTAGTTCGTGTGTTCACGTGCCGAGGAGCGGAGGGGGCGCGACCGGGTTCGCCCGGGCGACACTTCCCCAGAAGCCAAACGGGAAGCTAGGCAAATCCCCACATCCCTGGAAGTAGAAGGTGAACGACACGCCGATAGCACCGGTGCCGGTAACGTCGCTCCCGGTTCCGGGGGAACCCGAGTTCATGTACCCGTAGCTTCCTGGTGCGATGACCCAGATGTTAGCGTAAACTCCGGAATCATTCTGGGCCTCGAAGTAGTTCAGCGTCGAATACGGAGGGACCATCACCCTCTCGGCAACGTTCGGCCCGCAACCATTGGTGTTGCTCGCGGTCACGGGTCCGGTCTTTAGGTCCTGTGAAAAGTTGAACGAACGATACGGGCTGGGCAAAGACTTGTTCCCCGTCAGCCCGCCGACTACCGCCACCACCACCAGAACGACCACGACGGCGAGAACGGCCACGACGGCGAACGGCGAGAGGGTCACGATTCCCCCTACCCGTAGACACGCCGAGGGAAGGTATGCTTTTCGCCCCTTGACGGCGCTCCCTGGTCGTCAGGATGCAGGACTCAGTCAGTCCGCCCTCGCATCTCTCTAGCTCGAACGACCCACGAACTGCGAACGCGGTCCAAGCATGACCGCCCATCGCGGTGGCCAGGACGGGAGACGCGGGAGCAAACGTCGAATAGCCGCCACTTCGACTGCGTCAGGCCTTGGACCCGCGGTAGGCACGAACCCGCGATGCGGGGGTCTACTCGCCATCGAAACAGGATAACAGTCGAACACAACGTTGTTTCCTGGCCGACCTGAGTTGGGGGCTCATGTATCTGAGCGACTGGGACGCCGCCTACCCGTCGAGGTTGGCGGAACGCCCAGTGGCAGGGCGTTTCGCCTCCTCTACCGGCGGCCTGTTGACTATTTGTATCGGTGAGGAGGTGCGCGCCCGCCTTGCCAAACATCGATGACAGAGAGCACACTGGCCCTAGAGACGCGAGGGATCACACGGGTCTTCGAGAGCCGCAAAGGGTTCCTCTTTCGCGAGGTAACACGGACTGAGGCGCTTGCGGGCATCGACCTGACCGTCGACCGGGGAGCGATCTTCGGTCTGCTCGGTCCGAACGGGGCGGGGAAGACCACCCTCGTGAAGATACTCTCGACGTTGCTTCTCCCCACGAAAGGCACGGCGCTCATCCTCGGCCACGATGTCGTGAAGGAGTCCGAGTGGTTGCGACCGCGTATCGGGCTGGTTCTGGGAGGGGAGCGAGGCCTGTACAATCGGATCAGCGGCAGGGAGAACCTTCGGTACTTCGCCGACCTCTACGGAGTCCCGCTCTCGGAGCGGGAGCGCCGGATTACCGAGGTGATCGACCGCGTCGACATGGCCTGGGCGGCCGACCGGCGCGTTGAGGAGTACTCCCGGGGCATGAAGCAGAAGCTTCACATTGCGCGGGGGATACTCCACCGGCCCGAGGTCCTGTTCCTCGATGAGCCGACGATCGGTCTCGACCCCAAGAGCGCGCGGGAAACGCGCAAGCTCGTCCGCTCCTTGGTGGCTGACGGTGTCACGATCTTCCTCACCACCCACTACATGTTCGAGGCCGAGGAGCTCTGTCCGGAGATCGCGATCATTTCGAAGGGAAGGGTCGTGGCACGGGACACCGTCGGGAAATTGCGAGAACTGGTCGGCGGAGACCGGACGCTCGAAGCAGAAGCCTACGGCTTCGACGACCGGGAGGTGGAGGCCCTCCACCACTTGCCCGGGGTCTCCAAGATCGTGAGCGAGGAGTTCGGTCCGGTCTCCCGGCTGACCTTGCGGGTTCGCACGGAGGAGACTCGGCCGGAGCATCTCCGGGCCCTGCTCCCGAACCACCCTGAGCTCTCGGTGCGCGAGCGCCGCACCTCCCTCGAGGACGTGTATCTCGACCTCGTCGAGGAGGAGGCCCACTAGATGGCGACGGCCACCGCTCAGTTCTCGCGGAGCCGATCGACCTACGCTGCGTTACGACTCTCCGTGCTCCAGTTCCTGGCCGACCCCCAGTGGCTCGTTCCATCGATGATCGCGCCGGTAATCTTCGCGCTCGTTTCCTTCGAACTATTCCGGGGGGCCGGACCGTATTTCCTGACCTACGCGATTCTCGGCGCCGGGATGATGAGCATGTGGGGCCAGACGCTCTACGGCAGTGGCTGGGCGACCGGCCAGGATCGCGAGTTCGGGACCCTGGAACCGACCATCCAGTCACCCACTCCCTACCTCTACGTCGTGCTCGGACGAGTTCTCTGGAACGTTATCTCGGGGCTTATCGGTGGATTGATCGTCTATGTGGTGATCGTCGCGGTGGCGGGAGGGCCGCCCGCAGTACCGGATCCGTTGGCGTTTGCACTGCTGTTCGTCTTCGTGATGGTGACCCTCGCGAGCGTGGGGGTCGTTTTCGCAGCGTTCTACGTCTACACCCGGTACGCCGGTTTCATTCAGAACATCGGGGAGTTCGCATTCTACATCGGTACCGGGTGCATGTTCCCCGTCGTGCTACTCCCGTTCTACACGAATCCGATATCGCTCGTCTTCCCGCCGACCTGGGGGCTCGACGCGCTCCGTTACCTGTCGATTCCAGGCTACCACGGGTTCGGTTGGGGGTTCTGGGGGGACCTGCTCGGGGCGATCGCGACCACCCTCGCCTACCTCGGCCTTGCCGGGGCCGTCTTCCACCGGGTAGAACTCCACGTGCTCGAGGAGGGGAATCTGTCCGAGTACTAAGCGGACGGATCGGATCATATGTCACTTCCTTCTGTTTCGGCGAGTCGGTACCACCCTTCGTTCTGGCGAACGCTCTGGACGAACGCGGTCATGGCGCCTCGAACCAGCCTCGGCTTCATGCGGGTCGATTTCGTCGTGGGGACGATGTTCGTCATCCCCCTCACGCAGATGGTCTTCTTCGCGTTCGTCGTCCAGCTGGGAGGTGGCGGCGCGACGGAGATCGCTTACACCGCGGTCGGGAATGCGGTCGCTACCGTGACCTACTCGAGCGTCTTCTCGGTCTGTCAGACGACCGATTCGGAAAAACAGCAGGGGACGATGGAGCTCCTCCTGGTATCTCCCGCCAACCGCCTCGCGCTCTACTTTGGCCGGGGCATCATCCCGATTCTGATCTCGCTCGCGACCGTCGCGGTCGGCCTGACGTACGCCGCGCTCCTGTTCGGGGTGACGATCCCGACCAGCACCATCCCGGCCCTCGCGGTCTCGGTCACGCTCACCGCGTTCGCCATGGTGGGGTTCGGTCTCCTGCTCGGCGGGGTCGCACTCTACCTGCGAACCTCGATCATCCTCGGGAACATCTTCCTCTTCGTGGGTCTGCTGCTGTCGGGAGTGAACTTTCCCCTCTCCTCCCTGCCGGTACCGCTGCAGTGGGCCGGGGATGCGCTCCCCCTCACCTGGGGCATCGAGGCGATCCGAGGCGTCCTTGCCGGCGATTCGCTCTCCTCCCTCGCGGTACTATGGGGCGCCGTGGCCCTCGCCGCCGCGGTCTCCTTCGGGGTCGCGATCGGGCTGTGGAAGTACTTCGAGCGACGCGCCCTTTCCACCGGTAGCATCGCCCGGTTCTAGTCCTCCCAGGTCACGAGGGACCGTCGACCCGTGCGGAAGGGCACCGTTCAACTCGGTCGCGGTTCGGCCGGCCTCCATCGTTCAACCGAGGGAGTATCTACTTAAGGGGGTTAAGTGCTTAGGGGGGTTAAGTAATGCCTCTATTCGACCTGCCACCCAAGGACACGCCGCGTGCTCTCTACGGCCGAGCGTCGGAACTGGACGCGCTCACGCGCCTCGTCCGGGCGGGGCGTTGGACCGCAGTTCTGGGGCCGAGGATGGTGGGGAAGACCAGTCTGGTAAAGGCCGTGGCCCGACGAGTCGACCGCCCCACGATCTACGTCAATCTGTGGGGGGCCCGAGGAACTCAGGGTCTGATCGATGCTTTTCTCGCGGGACTCAACGCGAGCCGTCCGGTCCGATCCCGGGTCGCACGGATCCTCCAACGAGTGGAGGGGGTGTCGATCGGGCCGGCCGGGATCACGCTGGCGTCCAAGGCGAAGTCGCTCCGGACGCTTTGGGACCTCGTGCGGACCATCGGCGAGGAGTCGGGCCGCAGTGTCGTCATCCTCGACGAGGTGCAGGAGCTCGCGGCCATTTCCGGCCCGCTATTGAAGGCACTGGCCAATCTGTTCAATACCCGGCCGGAAATCGTCTTCGTGTTCACGGGCTCGATCTTTGGGCTCTTGCGCACCCTACTCGAACCCTCGGCCGGCTCGCCCCTCTTCGGTCGATCTCCCGCGAGCTTACGACTCGAGCCGTTCCCTCGCGAGACTTCAGTCGAGTTCCTCTCCCGGGGGTTCACGGAGTACCGTCTGTCCGTCCCGAGAACGACTCTGGAGGCGGTCGTCGATCGCTCGATCGACGGCATTCCCGGTTGGCTCACGCTCTACGGCAACAGCGTCGCCGTGCAGGGAATGGAGTCCGACCGGGCCGAACGGGCGACGCTGATCGAGGGAAAGAAGGTGGCGCGCAGCGAGATCGCCCATTTCCTGGAGCATCGCCCGACCGAACTGTACTGGCCGGCGCTCCGGGCAATGACTTCCGAGCTGACCTGGACCGAACTCCGGGATACCCTCAGTGCTCGCCGAGGGGGCCGCGTGAATGACAACACGGTCGGCCACGTCCTGCGCTCTCTTCGGGAGGCGAATCTGATCGTCGACCGTGACCACCACCACATCATTGGCGACCCGATGGTGCGGGCCTTTGTTCGAGAGACCGACCGACCTCCACGGTAGGTGTCGCGGTCTGCGAGATCGGTCCCACTCACGATCGCTAGCCCCCACGCTTCAACCGGCGTCAAGGACGTCTCGGACCCCACGTTCGGACCGGCGGGCTATACGGCATGGGTCAGGTTAGGGCGCGTAGGATCGCATCTTCAAGGGCTCCAGCGGGAAACGATTAACACCCCGGAAGCTGGCCTTCTAGCTCGCATGTCCGACGCCCTGACAGGACCGCCACGCATCCGAATTCGGGAATACGACCAACAGGATTTCGATGAGGTGGTCCGGATCTGGAACGAGTCCGGCATCCTTCCCAGCCCCTCGGACAGCTGCCCCGAGTTGGAACGAGCTCGACATCGGGACCCGGACCTCTTCCTAGTTGCCGTGCAAGGGAGGAAGGTGGTCGGTGTGGTCCTGGGAAGGTTTGACGGGCGACGGGGCTGGATCCAGCATCTCGCCGTCGCGCCGAGCGCACGGCACCTGGGCCTGGGCCGTCGTCTTGTCACCGAGGTCGAACGTCGGCTCTTCGAGAGAGGATGCCCCAAAGTAAACCTACATGTCGAACCGTCGAACGAGGCCGTCTGCAGCTTCTACGAGCGCCTCGGATACGATCGGCGCAATCTGATCTTCATGCAGAAGTGGTTGCGGACCGACAACGCTGCGGCTCGAGATTCCGACCGAGAGCGTCCCGGATCCAGTCGCGCTCGCCGGCAAGTCGCGGGAACGCGCTGAGACGAACTCGGGCGCAGAGGTAAGAGGAGCGGCATTCATCACGCGAAGATGGCGGCATCGAGTTTTCCCGTGCTGCCCACCCCCCATACGCGGGTCGGAGTGGGCGGTGTGCTGATTCGTCAAGGTCGTGCGTTGGTGAATCGAGCGGTCTATCGGACTCGATTCACGATCCCGAGCGGCTACGTCGACTCGGGAGAATCGCTCCAGGTCGCCATCCGACGCGAGTTCGAAGAGGAATCGGGGGTCAGGATACGTGTGGGCCGGCTGCTCCTCGTACGCCACAAGGTGCTGCGCGCCGAAGAAAGCGACGTCTACTTCGCTTTCGCTGTCGATCACGTCGCTGGCGAGCCGGCCGCGCTCCCGCCAGAGATTGCGGAAACCCGTGAGGTCGCGTTGGCGGACGTGGCGCAGGCCCCGTGGATCTCCGAGTTGTCCCGACTGGCGATCGAGCTTGCCGCCGGGAACTCCCCCGGATGGCCCCGGTCCCCCTGGAATGGAGGGGAGGTGCCGGGGCTCTTCAGCGAGGCCTTTCACCCCGACCCGGGTCGGAGGGACGACGTCGTGCTACGAACCCTTGGCCGAGAGGGATTGACCGAGAAGTAACCCCACGGTCAGCGCATCCGGGGCTTCTTCCGCTGCCCGGCAGAGCTCTCTTTCGTGCTGAAGTACTTCTTCATCGGCTCCCAGTAAAACTCGTACCAGCCCTTGTCGACACCGTCCCGGAATTCGTCGGGGATTCCTAGGTGATCGACCGAGATTCGAGTCCCCCTGCCGGTGGACTTGAATTCCAGGCGCAAGATTGAGTAACTTCCTTCCGGCCACTCGCTGGCACGCCATGCCTGCACGATCCGACGGGACGGCACGAGCTCTACATTGAACCCAGAGATGTAGGAGTCACCGGCGGAGAACCTACCCCCCTCCTTCCGGCTCATCTTGGCCGACTGTCCGGTGATCCTTGCATGTCGGTCGCTGTCGAGGTAGGCCTCGTAGACCTGTCGTGGCGTCGCGCTGATCTCTACTTCGTGGTGCACCGGTTTGCACATGGTTCCGTCCCTCCGATTTGCAGGCCGATTTTCCCCAGGCACGCAATATATTTACCCATTTGGTTTACTATCGTGTCTGGCGAGCGGCGATGAGGAAATCTCCGAAGACGCATGGAGGACGGACGGAGGACTCCCTCACGCTACTTTTCCACGCGCTGGGCGACGCAACTCGGCGTCGACTGCTCTCGCAACTCGCTCTGGGCCCGGAAAAAGTCACGGACCTGGCCCGACCCTTCCGCATGAGTCTGCCGGCGGTCTCCAAACATCTCCGGATTCTTGAGCGCGCCGGATTGGTGTCTCGCGTGGTCGACGGACGCGTCCATCGACTGACCTTGACCGGAGAGCCATTGAAACAGGTCGAGGTCTGGCTGGATCCGTTCCGCTCCTACTGGAAGCAAACTCTCGGAGCGCTGAGGGACGACCTACGGAAGTATCCTCCGAAAAAGGATTGAACGTCCCCATAAACGGTGACTCGCATCAAGGGAGCTCTAGCCCATTTGGGATTAGCCCGTTGCTGGCCCCTCGAAGGGTTGTGCAGCTTCAGTGAGACTGGCGCTTTCGGGGAGGGACCCCGGACTTGGCCGAAGCACGCTTCCGGCCGGGGGCCCGCGAATTCAGGGTCGCCCGGACCATGGACGTAGGAACCTCGAAGAGCCAGAAGACATTCCCGTCGGGGTCGGCAAACTTCGCCATCGTTCCCCACTTCTCCCTCTTGGGAGGCTCGGGGAACTTCACCGCTCCCTTGATCATGCGGGCGACCATGACGTCCATTTCATCGGTCACGAAGGCGATCCCGGTGTCCCCCGGCTCCAGGGGGACGAATCCCTCGCACAGGTGCAGAATGAAGCGTTCCCCGGGGGGAGCGACGAGGATGGCATGCCCCGTGCCTCCCACGGTGAAGGTTGAGAAGCCGAGGTTCTTCGTCCACCACTTAGCGGATGCCTTGGCGTCCGAGACGACCACCGCCACATCAGCGATCGCTATCAACCATCGTCCGAAGTCTCCCTCCTTCATCAGCTGATGGGTGGCTGCCGTGCCCCAATGGAGTGGGAGGGGGTTCACCGTGCCTCGCAAACCCTTGGCAGCCGGGGAGCATAAGGCACGAACTTGACGGCCGACGTCACGGTACGCTCGCTGGCCCTCTCGGACCAATCGGCCTGGCTACAATTGCGCTCGAAGCTCTGGCCAAGGCACTCCCCCGAGGAATTGAAGCAGGAAGTGGAAAGTCACCTAGAGGAGCGCGGATTCTGGCGGCTGGGCACGATTTCGATTCCCTTTGCAGTGTTCGTGGCCGAAGACGTCTCTCGCACGATCGTCGGATTCATCGAGGTGAGCGCGCGTCCGTTCGCTCCGGGCTGTCAGACCGCGCCCGTGGGTTATCTGGAAGGCTGGTACGTCCTCCCCGACCACCGACGGCGCGGCGTAGGTGGCGCGTTGGTCCGTGGCGCGGAGGATTGGGCGGGCGCCCGCGGTTGCGTTGAAATGGCCTCCGATACGTGGGACGACAATCCTGCGTCACAGCAGGCCCACAAGTCGCTCGGATATGCCGAGGTGGATCGCGTCATCCACTATCGTCGGGACCTGCGTTGAGCAGGTTCGTTGCTGGTGTCGATCCTGCTGGTGTCTCCTTTCGTTCGACCGGAGGGGGGCCCGGTGCGCGGCAGGAACTCGACAAGCCTTCCTGGTCAATCGCCGTATTGGGATCCGGGATCGGTTCGATCCGGGTGATCTCCCGAAACTATGGGCGAGTCGGCTCTCGAAACATGCACGTATTGATGCGGATTTATCCTCATAAGTCGTATAACCATTCGGCTTTATTTAGCACGAATTTATCTGCCATTCGACGGGCGAGTGCATCGTCCGTCGGGTCCTCATGAAGATTTGGAGAAAGGGGTTCGCTTCGAGAAACGCGATCGTGGCAATCATTGCCCTCTCGGTGCTGGTGTTCAGTGGAAACAGCATCGCTACCCCGAATCACTCTGGCGGTGGCTCGGGGGCCGCCGTAAAGGTCCATCTCGGAAATGCGCCGTCATACGCGGGCCCGGCGAGCAAGTTCCTGACGGGTCCGATCAAGATCACGCCGACCCTGGGCATCGCGCTTACGCCCCCCAAGGTTTCTCTTGCTCAGATGTCTCAAATTCATATTCCAGACCCGAAAGCGCTGGAACTCAAGAACGCAGCGACCCGAACAGCGGGCGTCGCGCCGCTCGTCGCTACGCTCCCTCCAACTTTGAGCTGTCAGCCGAGGGCCCTCGGGTGTGACACGATCAGCTCGAGCGCAGCCGGAGCGACCTCGGCGATCGGAGTCAGCGCCGCGAACATGCTGGGCGCCTACGGGGCAACTGTCGAGCCCCCCGACCAGAGCATCTGCGCGGGCGCCGGGCACGTGATGCAGGTCGAGAACATCGGTGAACTGCGAGTGTTCAACCTCAAATTCGGCGATGGAACGGCCGTCATCACTCTGGACAACCTGATGGGACTGACCGGTTTGGGCTGGAGCAGTGGCGGCGACATTTCTTGTCTCTACGATTACGACAACGGCGGACACTGGTTCATCACGGAGTTCGTATCGACCACTCCTGAGCTCGCCGGCGGTGTGTTCGCCGGTTGCTTTGCAGGCGTTCTCGATACCTGCCGCGAGGGGATCGCTGTCAGCGTGACCAACGACCCGACGGGGGCGTGGAATGTCTACTTCCTGGACCCGAACTTCGTCAACACCGACCCGGGCGTTGGCTTCCTGCTCAACGATTTCGCGAAGATAGGGAACACGCGAGACGCGTTCCTTCTTTCCTACGACGAGTTCAACCAGAACGGATCTACCATTCCGGCGTGCCCCGCGTACGGGTGCTTCGGAGTCAACGGAGCGCAACAGTTCGCGATCAGCAAGAACGCGCTGGAGCTCGGCTACCCGGTCAGTGAGCCCTTCGGAGGACCGGACCCGTTCCTCAACGTCCTGTATGAGAACATGGGCTTCGACCCGACGATTCAACCTCCGGACGGGGCACAGTGCGGAGCCACCCTACCCGCCACCTTCGTTTGTTGGTTCCAGGTCATCCCGGCCATGACCCCCGACCCGGCCCAGTACGACAATTCCTGGGGCGGCAGCGGATTCATGATTGGGTCGCTGGACTTCTTTGGCGCAGGGGACACTCGGATCGCGGTCTTCGACTGGACCGGGCTTTCCGCCCTGAACAGCCTCGGCTGCTCTACCTGCACCGGGGTTGCCTTCGGTGGCCAGATTCTGTCGGGCGCTCTCGGTTACCTGGATGAGGGATCCAACTGCGCCGCAAGTACCGGCGGATTTTGTGGCCTCGCGGCACAGAAGGCCGGTCCGATTCCGCTCGGGGACAACTGCGCGGTCTCGCCCTACCTGTTGAACACGAGCCCCGTGGCCTCGTGTCCCGAAGGTGGGATCGCAACCAACGGCGACGGTGCCACGCAGGTATCGTTCGCCGGCGGCCAGGTCTGGTCCGCGGTCAGCACGCTCGTCGTCCAGCAGTTCGGGAAGGGCACGTGCGGGAAGACCGCCGAGTGCGAGATACACGTGGGTGCGGTCTACTTCGTGATCGGTACGAGCAAATTCGACTCGAAGGGAGTGTTCAAGCTCACGGATGAGGGAATGGTCTCGGCGGCGCACGAGGACATGGAGTTCCCGGCGATTGCCGCCGGCGGCGCGGGCTATCCCGCCGCGATCATGACCTTCACCCTGTCCGGTGACGGCGGCCCGACCGGGGCGGACCATGGAGGGTTCTATCCCAGCACTGCCTACGTCCGGCTGAGCACGAGCTCCCACGGTGCCTTGGGGGACGTCATCCACATCTCCGCGAAGGGCCAGTCCCCGCAGGACGGATTCACGGAGTACCAGGGCTTCCCCGGACCTATCCGACCCCGGTGGGGCGACTATAACGCCGCGATCTACGTGCCCGGAGCGGGCGGCGGGTTCTACTTCGCGACGGAGTACATCGCGTACCCCAACTGCAGCGACGCGGCGTTCCTGGTCGACCCGTCGTGCGGCGGGACCCGAGCTCCGTTCGGCAACTGGGGCGATTCGCTCAACTGGGTCGGCTAGTAGGGCTCCCGGCGAGCCAGCCCCCGCAACCCCTTCCTCCCTTTTCTATCTCCTTGCGGACAGCCATGTACCGAACTGTCCGCCGGGGATGCTCGAAGTGTAGGCGTCACTCGAGCGGCGAGATTCCTAGATCACTTGGGCCCACGGGAATCCGCTTTCCTGAATACTCAGCATCCACGCACTCGGAGTTCGGCTCTCGGGGCCGGATATTGCCGCCGCTCGACAGGCTCCCGGCCTAGAGTCCGACGCGTTCGGTGACCTGCCGCCAACGCTCAGGGGTAAGGTGTTTCGTGGCGATTCCAGAGATGAACTGGAACACCTCCGGGGGCGATGTCCGTTTGATACCGCCAACCATCTCCGTGAGCTCGTCAATGTTCAACGACGGGAACATCCAACCCAGGATCGAGGCGAGGCGGTCCGGAGGCATTCCGCGCATGATGGCGCCCCGCATCGCTCGCATCTGATCGTCCGAGAAGTGCTCTCGCATGAACGGGACGAGCGTCTCTTCCTCACGATTCATGTGCGTAAGGTAGGCCGCGAAGAACGCGTTGGTCTCCTGGGTCAGCGTCAACCCCTGGCGGACGCGCTCCGGAGCGTGGGGCAGCGTCACGAGCTCATGCGCCATCTTCGTGATCACCCCGAGGCGCCGGGTGAGGTCATGATGATCGTCGATGAAGCTTTGGATGAGGTCCGGCGTGTACGTCGCGATCGATGGGAACACTTCCTTCTCTTCGTCGGAAGCATGGTGGTGAAGGATGCACAAGACGCACCCGGCGGAGACCGCCGCGGTGAACTCGTGCTCGAGGTCGGCGAGCAGTGGCTTCGACGCCGTCAGATCGGCGAAGTCGTTCGTTTGCATCCGGCTACCGACGTTGTAGATCATCGATCGGATCGCCTTGTGAATGGGCGTGAACAGATCTTCGGTCGCGGTCATTTCCTTCTAGGGCCTCCCGAGGGGTCCGACCGCGATTTCACTTCCGGTTGATATTCCCATCGCCGACTGGCCCTTCCCCGCGCAGTCCGAGGCACGGAGGACACGACGACATCTCACAAGGAACCGGGCACCCCGGGATCGGTGTAGTGGACGTCGCACCCATCCCTATGGGCAGCGGAATCCGTAGAGACCCAGTCCGGTTCGGCCTTCGGGAGTGCCCTCGCGGTCCTTCGCCCAGTCTCGCAGGGCATCGCATAGCCCGCCCGATGGTCCGTGATCGGCGATAGCGACCGCGCCCGAGGGAAGCCGGGGGTCGAGCGTTTGGAATTCCTCGCGAGCCACCGTATCATCGTGGGGAACGTCGTAGATGAACAGCCCCACCTCATCCAGCTCCTCGGCGAGGAGCGGGATCACGTCCTTCTTGTCACCGATCCTCAGGTCCCATCGCCGAAGGAGCATGCTCGGAACCGCCCATCCCGATCCCCGCCCTCTCGGAATGGACCAGGAAGGCGCGGGCGGCCGTCGTGCCCGAGGCGTGGCGGGCGCGGGCTTGGGGCGGTCGACCGAATGCAACGTGCCTTTGCCATTGCGCTCGAGCGCCTGCAAGAGATACGCCGAGGAGACTCCGGAGGACACGCCGATCTCGACCACGTGGCGAGGGCGTAGGTGCCGGACGAGAGCATAGAGTTCGAGTGGAGCGTCGATCTCGATGTAGGAACTCCGTCCCTCGCGGCGATGCTCCCTGGCGAGGTGCGAGAACAGTCGTTTCTCCCGGAGGGCTTCATCCAGCCTCCGGCGCGCCGTCCCGGGAGCGCACGCCGCGAGGCGGGCAACCCATCTTTGATCAGGGTCTTTCTCAAGCTGCATCTTGAACGCGGGGCGAGAGCGGGGTTGCCCTCACCCGTCGAGATCTTCGGTGTTTCCTACCCAGTCGCGAGCTTCCTCGATCTTGGGCCGGACCGAACGAATGCGCTCGTAGGCCTGGTCGAGAGGGAGTTTCCGGATCCGATGAAGATACCATGCTCCGGCGAGCGGGGATCGGCGTACGCCGTGCCCGCAGAACACGAGCACGGACCCGTTCTTGGCCCGGGCGGATTCCATCGCATCGGCGAGCTTGTTCAAGTTGGCGACGAGCGGCTTGTCTTCGGCATCATCGTAGATAGGAACGTGCGTGGCCGGCGGCATGTCCGGCGGCGCTTCGTCCAGGACGCAGAACCGTGGCCCCGTGAATCGTAGAGCGTCGTTCCAGCCCCCAACGAAGACCCCAGCGGATATCTCTGAGGGGGTCTTCGCTCGACTTGAACTCTTCGTGGTGCGTTTTGCGGCACGTGTTGCGGGCATGAGGGCGCCAACTAACTCTCGGCTTAAGAAAGGTTGTCGACATGGAACATCAGCCACAATACATATCCACAGAGCGGGCTAAGAGATCGAGCTAAACCCCCCCAGGAGTCACGTGATTCATGCGGGTCGCTCCGGTCGTGGTGCTGAGTCCGGAGGAGCGGGCCTGTTTGTACCGCTGGTCGCGGCGGGACGCCCGGCACGACCCCCGTTCACTTCGGGCTCGGATCGTTCTGGGGGCGGCTGACGGGCTTCAGGACGTTGAAATCGGCCGGAAGATTCGAGTCAGCCGGCTGACTGCTGCCCGATGGCGGCGTCGATTCCTCTCGGAGCGACTGCGAGGCATCGACCACCCGCATTCCCGAGGGCTGCGCTCAGGGTCGATTCCGGAGGAACAGATCCACTCAATCGTACGGGCCGTCACGACTCGGAATCCCGAGGGGAACCGTGCCTGGAGCACCCGAACCCTCGGCCACGCCCTGGGCGTCAGTCACTCAACCGTCCGGCGCGTGTGGGAAGCGTACCGGGTCCGGCCGATCCGGCATGAACCCTGGCCGCCCCGACCCGACCCGAGCTTGCCCCTCGTTCCCACCGATGTTGTGGGAGTCTACCTCCGTCCGCCCGATTACGCCGTCGTCTTCTCTCTCGGAACCGTCGCCTACTCTCTCACGGCTGCGGGGGAGTCGCCCCAGGTCCGCGCAGGTATTCCCGGTGGATTTAATCGATTGCTCCGGGACGTGGCGCAACCCTCGTTTAGCCCGTCGGAGACTCGTCTCCGCCCGTTCCTGCGGTTCTTGGGGGAACTCGGACCTCGCATGAGTAGGTCGCCGGAATTGCAAATCGTCGCGACCATCCCAGGGGTGGTGGAGTCCCCCATATTCGAACGCTGGCGCACCCGCCACCCCCAAGCGCGGTTCGAGTTCCTCTCGGACGCCGAGTCCTGGAAGTCCCGCCTGCTCGTACACCTTGCGGAGGTAGGCCGCCACTCGCCGGGGTCCCGAACCCTCGAGGGCCGAGGCGAGCTTGCTCGCGCTCTGCAACTGTTCTTTACGTCGTACTCCGCGGAGAGCGGACCATTCGAATGGGTCGCATCGTCTCAGGAGCTCGCCTCAGAGGAGTCCGGGTTTCGCTTACGATACGAGCTCAGTGTTACGGGACACACGGGATTCAAGAAGCCATCATCGGTCCCTCCGTCCATGCGAACGGCAGGGGTCGCCGATCCTCGGGCCCGAGAGCTGGCACGGCTCGTGCTCCGCAAGTCCCTCAAGCTACACACCGGTGAGCAGGTGACGATCGAGAGCTGGACAGAGACGCTCGAGTTTGCGAATGCCTTCGTTCTGGAGGCCCTTCGGGTGGGAGCGCGACCACTTCTAGTGTACAAGGACGAACCAACCTACTGGGCCGCCGTGTCGGAGGTCCGCCCGGGGAACCTGGCTCGTCTTGGCGAGCACCTGAGGGCCGCGGTGCGGCGAAGCGACGTGTTGGTCAGCTTCTTCGGTCCGAGTGACCGGGAACGGGCCCATTCTCTCTCGAAAGCGACCCAGTGGCGTCTGGGCGAGTACCAAGACGCCCTGTACGACGCGGCGGCCAAGGCCGGAGCGCGGGCGGTCCAGATCGCACTCGGTCGGGCTTCGGAGGCCTCCGCACGAATGTACGGGGTGAACCTGGAAACCTGGCGCAACGAATTGATCGATGCCAGTCTGGTCAGTCCGGACGAGTTGCATCGAAGGGCAATCCGGGTGGCCGATCGGCTTCGACGCGGGCGAGAGATCACGATACGTCACTCCAACGGAACCGAGCTCAAATTGGGGTTGAAGCATCGGTCGCCCGAGGTTTCGGACGGTCGAGTTGCACCCGCGTCCGAAAAAGGTCGATGGAATCTGGTCCAATTGCCCGGGGGCGTCGTGACGGTGGCCCTTGACGAGGAGATCGCCGAGGGCGTGCTCCGATCTAATGTGCCGAACTCGGTGGGAGTCATGGACAGCATCGGCGAGATGGTCGGCGGACGCTGGACCTTCGAACGAGGTCGCCTCGCCCGATATAACTACGAGCAGGGCCACGACCTGTTCGCACAGAGTTACGAGCGCGCCTCCGCCGGTCGCGACCGCCCAGGGACACTCTCCATCGGGCTCAACGAGCGGATAGCGATCTCACCGCTACTCATGGACCAGGCGCTGGGAACTATCACTCTGCAGCTCGGACGCAATGACCATGCCGGAGGTACGAATCACGTCTTTTGGTGGGCCTGGTTGATCCTCCGGGGGGCCGACCTGGCAATCGATGGAAAGTGGCTACTCAAAGGAGGGAAGCTGGTACCATGAAAGGTGTGTCATCTCGAACGAGCTCTAAGACGACGCCCGTTTCGCGCCCTCCCAATATCGACTGGGCGCCCGCCCGGTCGAAACCGCTGCGCGGCCAGGTCGCGGTCGTGGCCGGAGGGACCCGGGGCGCCGGGCGAGCGATCGCGGTCTCTCTCGGCCTCGCCGGAGCGACGGTGTACGTTACCGGCCGCAGCGTCCCCGGCCGGCCGGCGACGAAGGGCCGACCTGAGACTATCCAGGAAACTTCCCAGATCATTCGTGATTTTGGGGGCAAGGCCATCGCCGTGCGCGTCGACCACACGGAGGAGGCGCAGGTTCGACGGTTGTTCGAGCGAGTCCAAAGAGAGCAAGACGGCCGGCTCGATATCCTCGTGAACGACATCTGGGGCGGAGAGGAATTAACGGAGTGGGGGAAGCCCCCCTGGGAGATGTCATGGAAGCGTGGACGGACCATGCTCGAGCGAGCGATCTTCACCCACATCATCACCAGTCGCTACGGTGTCCCTCTCATGGTCCGGCGGAAACGTGGGATCGTGTTCGAAGTGACCGATGGGGACCATCAGCTCTATCGGGGCAGTTTCTACTACGACCTGGTCAAGGTATCGGTGATCCGAATGGCGCTCGCTCTCCACGAGGAGTTCGAGGAGGCCAAGTTGCGCAAGCTGAGCGCGATCGCCGTCACTCCCGGCTTCCTACGGTCGGAATTCATGCTGGACCAGTTCGGCGTACGCGAGGAGAACTGGCGGGACGGGATCTCGAAGGCCCGGCACTTTTTCGCTTCGGAGACACCTTACTATCTCGCTCGAGGAGTCGTCGCCTTGGCGGCCGACCCGCAGGTCCATAAGAAATCCGGCAAGGCCCTCGGAAGCTGGGACTTGGCGCGCGAGTATGGATTCACCGACCGTGACGGCACCCAGCCGAATTGGGGCAAGATCTTCTACGGCGAGATCGTGAAAGGACAGTAGTTCTCGATAGACCCTCTCTGTTCCGGTCCTCCGACGTCTAGAGGGGAACATTCGGGTCACCGGGGCGGATTCCGGCAACCGGTCACGGGGACCGCGCTCCCGCGGACCTTCGGTCAGCCCGGCGCGACGCCCGATGTACCCGAGCCTAATCCGAGCGGGGCGCTATTCCTTCGGCACCTGGTAGAGACCAACGACGTTCCCTTCGCTGTCCTTGAAGTAACCGGTCGATCCCATCGAACCGTCGCCGATCGGCTTCTTTCGTTGGATGATCTTTCCGCCGTTCTTTTCGATGACCTTCTCCGATGCGGTGATGTCGTCCACGATGATCGTCACCACCGAATGCTCCAAGGGGCCCCCCCGCTTGCCGATTCCCCCGCTGACGTACCCCGGAGCTTTGGGCATGCCCTGGTCGTCGACTTCTCCCGTGCTGACCATCGTGTAGTCCATGCTGGGCAACTCGTTCATCTTCCAACCGAAGGTCGCCGAATAGAACTTCCGCGCCCGTTCGAGGTTGTCCGCCGGAATCTCAAAATGCCCAACTTCGCCGCCCATGGTTGTCCTCAGTCGCCCGAATCTGTTCCGGTTAATATTCCCTAGCCCCACCAGTCCAAGGAGGGTCGGCGGCGCGCCGTCCTCCCACGCTAAAGATTGGGCGGGGGCGGAGTTTCGAGAGACCGACGTTCATTCCCCCGGGCGGGTCTCCGGTGGACCACAAGTCCACGGATCGACCCAGTAAGGCACTCAGCACCAGCCCAATTCCGGGTCGATATGTACTGCGTTTGGACCAATGGATTCCGTCGTTGGACCAAAAACAGCGTGACCACCAACCTTCTTGCCCGAGTAGGTGCGAAACCATGGCCAAGGAAACGCGAGCGTTGCCGAATCCCGCCTTCTACAGCCTACCTTTCTTCCTGGCCTTCGCGCTCTCCGTAGTGATGCTGATCACCGACACGAACCTGCGGACCGACTTTGGAGCGATGTCGAGCGGCTACTACTCTCACTGGTACGTCGTCCTGGGAACGGCCGTCGCGGACCTAGGTGGCGCCATAGTCCTCCTGCTCGTTCGCTCCCGTCTGGCGTTCAAGTTGGGAGTGGTCGGTTCCGGACTGCTCACCGTCCTCTTCTTTGCCGTTATCCTCACCTACAGTCAGGTGGGATTCGCCTCGGCGACCGACTTCGCCAACTACCTGTTCGGGATCACCTACTCTGGGGGCGACATCCGCTACCTCTACGATGTGCTCCTGGCGGTCTACTTCGCTACTTTCCTGGGGGGGATCGCCGTGCTCGGCCTGACCCGGGGGACCGGCAAGAATTCTGTGCCGTTGGAGCCGAAAACTCCCCCCGCCATCGAACCGCCCCACTGACCCCGTGATGACCGCGGGATGGCTGGGGGCAACTGGATTTGCGTGTGTCGAGCGACGGCCGTTCTCTCGGGGAACACTATCTCCCGGCCCGCTTCCGGGCTGTTTCCCGATGAGCTTCTCGATGTGCCTTTCTTTTCGTCAACCCAATAGCTCCGATAATTGACGGCGTGCTTTCCCTGGACCTTGAGGCCCCCGTGGCGTGGACTTCGGCGACAGCTGCCGCCGTCACCCCCTTCATGCTCCTTCGCTTGTCGAGGTAGTGGGGCATCAGCCGGGCGACGGGGAGCTGAACCCTAAGAGTTGGGTGAAGGGCCTGCCTGGTGACGAGAACCTCGGACCGGCGCATTGAGACGAGAAACCCATCCTGGGGTTGGAAAGCACCATCGGCGCACCTTGGACAGACTCGCGAACGTCGAAACGCCGGCGGTCACTTCTTGAAACGCAGCTGGCTCGGCCGCCAATTCTCACCGTCTCGTCGGCTACTAGCGTCACAGTTCCCGAGCACGTTTAAGTAAGTGTGTTGACATCAACATACATATGGTTGTCAAGACGGTAACCTTGACGAAGGAAGCTTACGATGCGTTGGCCGCCCTCAAGAACGAGGGCGAAAGCTTCAGCGAGGTCGTTCGTCGCTTAACTGGCAGCCAGGTTCTCCTCAGTTCGTTCGCGGGCGCGTGGAGTTCGGCGCCCGTGGCCGAGCTATGCGAGGTGCGTCGATTCTTGCGAAACGCCGACCGCATCTCCCGGGCAAAGCTCCACCGTCTCGCGACAGTGAAGGTCGGTAATGGTCAGTCTCGATAGCTCGTTTCTGATCGACCTGTTGGCCGGTAGCACCCGAGCTGTCGTGAAGGCTCGCGAGCTCGATCAGCGTAGAGAACCTAGATTCCTGACCGCTCCTGCAGCCTCGGAGGTCCTAGTGGGGGCGTTCCGTCTCGGGGGTGCATACTTCGCCCGGACGAAGATCCTGGTCGACAGTCTGCCGTTGCTGGCGTTCGATCGACCCTCCTGTCACGAGGCGGGACGCCTGGGGGCCGAGCTCGTTGCGCGGGGAGCTGCTCTCGGACAATCCGACCTGTTCATCGCTGCGATCACGCTGCGTCATGGCGAGCGTCTCCTCACGGCTGACCGCGGATTCCTCAAGGTTCCGGGACTTGTGGTAGAAGGTTATTGACCCCAACGGCAGGTGGCCGGGGCCGTTTCGAACGCCGTGTCGACACGATCAAAGTCAAACGGAGGAAGCGCACCGCCAGAATCTGATATTCGATTCACGAGGGACATCGAGGTGAGATTCGGTTACCGCCGACGCACCGGATCGCGTCACCGGTCCTGGGAGCAATCGAGATCGCTACGAGGCGAGCTTCCCGTTCCGGTCCCCCTGGCAAGGTGCCCTCGCTAACCGACCATTAGCTGACCGTGACCGTCATCACCAGAGTGTACTCCCCCGGAACGTACGGAACGCCGATGGAGACCTCGAAAGTCAGCGTCGAGAGCGCCGCAATCGCGTGCGGAACGCTGGGCTGGCTGTCCACCAGCTCAAACGGAGACGCTAGGCTGATTCCCAGCTGGCCAGCGTGCGACGCATAGTTCGTGACATTGACGACGATCCACATCACCGTACCCAGCGGATAGGAGTGGTTGAATCCAGAGCCAGCAGGAGCTACCAGGTTCGCTCCGACCTGCCCGGCAAAGGAACCGCTGGAGTTGAATCCCCACCTGAACCCGGTGATGTTCACGACCGGGATCATGACGACCTTCGTCGTGTTGACGTAGACGGTCGTCGTGTGGTAGACGGTCCCGTTCTGGTAAACGGTGGAGTTCTGCCACATTGTAGTGTTGTGAAACACCGGGGTGGTCACATTGCGGGTCGTGTTTTGGAAGACGGTCGAGTTATCGTAGACTATGACGGTCCGGTTCGTCCCGGGACCCGCTGCTGTCGAGTGAAGCGGGGTGAATGTCACCGTAGTCCAGTAAGTCCCGAGACATGCCAGGAGGATCAGCGCCAAGAGGAACGCGACCATCCGGGGATGCCCGTGCCCCGAGGGATTTCTCCCGGCCGACGGGTCGTCGCTCACTGTCGCGCCTCGCCTTCGATGATGCTCCGAGCCGACCGACGGGTCCAGCCTCCTGTCCCGAGAGAAGGTGGGTCACTCTCTGTCGGATAACTGCGTAACCTTCGATAACCAGTCGATTCGGCGATGGTCCGAGGCCCTTGGCTGCGGCCTTCCTGATTCGCGCACATTGGGGCCGACCCGCACGTCGTCCCAGTATTTGGACCCCCATGTTTTCGCGCGGTTCCTCTCGAGTATAACCTTCGATTTTTCGAGGTTATTCTTCGAGATTCTGTCGCCGGAGGTGCGACAAATCGCGGTCTGGCTGCCGCATTGGTCCCCTGCCCAACCCCCAACCGAGTCTGAGGCCCTGCGGTTCTTGGAGCTGCACACCCCCAACCCCCCGGATCCGAGGCGGACCAAGAACCGGGCGATTCGCCGGGGAGAATTCAAGCCGCGCCCGACCGGAGGCCTGGCTCGCCTTGGACATAGCATGAAGTATAACGTGCGAGTAGGCAGGGCAGGCCCGCCAGGGCTGCTGTGGTCGGAGGCCCTGTGCGGAGTTTCGAAGTTCCGTCGATGTCAACGTTACCGCGTAGCCAAACTGACATCCTCCCCAAAAGTCCCCGATCCTCAGCCGTCGCAGTCCGCGGCGAGCTGAGGCACGGTCAGGGATGTAACGGGCCGACCATCCGCTGGCGTCATGTTTTCGCCCTCATGGTGGTGGTCGCGATACTCACGCCCATCGCCACGCTGGCTGTCTACGACCACCCACCCGCCTCGTACCCGCCTCAGAGCTTGTCGCCGAGTGCCCTTTCGCCGCCCATCATCCTTGCGTCCACGGAGCGAGGCTTCGACGCGGCGACGGGATCGACCCAAGCCGGACTCGCCGTGACGCCGGGGGACTTCATTCTCGTGTTCGTCTCCGCGCACTACAAGATCACCGTACTCTCGGTCCGGGACTCATCGGGAGACTCGTACGCCTTGCTCACCACGGTCGAATCCGGCAGCCAAGCCACGCTCTCCATATGGAGTGCGGTGAGCGGGACCTCGAGTGCATCACTCCTCGTGACCGCGGACCTCTCGCGAGTCACCCCCACGCTTCTGACCGCGGTCGTCGTGACGGGCACGGGCACTCCGCCCATCGACGTAGTCGGGCCGGGGGCGACGAGCTCGGACTCCAACAGTGTGAGCACGTCAATCACTCCCCTTCACGCACCCGACCTCTTGTTGCTCGGCGTCGCCTCCACCGGCGGGCCCACGCTGACCCCCGGGACGGGGATGACGGCCGTAGACCAACTCACCGAAACGGCCGGGTCGGTCAATCAGATGGGAGGCACCTTGTCCGCAACCTCGTCCTCCACCACTCTCACCACACTCGCCACTCGTCTCTCTACGGTCGAATCCTGGGCGGCTGCGGGAGTCGCGGTCGAGTCTCTTCAAGGCCCGCCTCCCACGACCTACCCCGTGAAGGGAACAGTACTCAATCCGAACGACCAGACGATCGGGGGGGCCACCCTCATCGCTATCGACGGCGGGACCAAGGTCGAGACTTCCAGCTCTCATAATGGGTCGTTCTTCCTCTCGCTGCACAACGGGAGCTACTTGCTCAGCGCTGGCTCTCCTGGCTACCTCAATGACTCGCTCAATCTCACAGTGAGAGGTTCGCCGGTATCTGGCGTCAACCTCACCCTACCTTGGGCGTCCGGTCCCCCCCTCCCCGGGAACGGGACGATCCAGCACGTGGTCGTCATCATGATGGAGAATCAGCCCCTCAGCACGGTCCTCCGTACTGGGCCGTACGAGCGGTACCTGGACGCCCGTTATGGCAACGCAACAAGGTTCTACTCGGCCTGCCACCCGTCCGTTCCGAACTACCTCGCGGCGACCTCGGGTGACCCCTTCCAGTGCGGGACAGATGCCTATCGAGTCCACACCACGACCAACCTGCCGGATCTACTACAGGCCCGAAATCTCACCTGGGCGGGTTATTTTGAGAACATGACTGGACCGTGCAGCCTATCCAACAACGTCACCTACGTGGAACACCACAACCCCTTCCTCTACTATGCGGACGTGATTGACAACGCGAGTCGGTGCCGCGCCCATGACCTTCCGGCGACGTCCTGGAAGCAGCAAGTGGGTTCAGGAACCCTTCTCAACTACTCGTTCTACGTCCCCAACAACCGGAACGACGCAGAGAACACCTCCGTCCCGTTCGCCGACGCTTGGCTGAAGGGGTTCCTTTCTCCCTTACTGAATTCCACGAGCACGCCGCTCAAGCAGACCATCGCTCACACGGCTTTCTTCATCCTCTACGACGAGAGCAAGCTCAGCGATGGTTCGGGGTACAACGGGACCAACGGGGGCCACGTTTACGGTGTCGTCGTCAGCCCGTACTCGCGAGGGGTCACATTCACCAATGACACGACCGACTACAACCTGTTGAGCACGATCGAGTGGCTCTTCGGCTTGGGAGTTACCGGACATTACGACGGGACGTCGAAGTTCCCTGCCATGAAAGCAATCTTCAACTTCAGTCTCTGATCGTGGCGATGAGGGCCCTATTCACCTCGCGCCCCGATCACGTGGACGAACGGAAAACTCGATCTCACCGAGATGCGGTACGCGATCGATGAATGAATCGCAATCACGGACGGGCCTAGATTCCGTCGAGCGACGCTTGCACCAACCGAGCGGTGTCCCTGAAGGGAATCGCTCCCTGGCCCCCGCCTACGCCGGGGGCGTGGCCATGGGAGCCGCAGCACCTGGTCTGAGTCCTGCCATGCGCACCCTGAACATCATGGCCAAGACAGACGAAAACGCCAGGATGAACGCCACTCCCATCGCTACCGTCGCCGCCGGCGGATTCGGAGCGGAACTGACGAAGGCCATTCCTGCAACAGCGGCGATGATCACTGTTACCAATGTTACAACCGAGGGAACCACGTTTCGGGCTTGGCGTGAAAGGACCGCAACGACTACGAGGATAATGGAGAGAATGCCCAGGACGTAGCCGTTCAACCAATGGACGTTGTAGATCCCGAAGTCGGTGTTCATGTTGAAGCCAGCCGGTGGCGCATAGGCGCTCGTCCCGAGACCCGTGATATACTGGATGACCAAGTCAATGCCGACAATCGGCAGTAGGACGTTCAGCGTCCTGGTTGGCCATGTTCGGGTCGAAACGGGCACGAGGAAGTAAGAGGTCTCGCCCGTTATGAACTCGCGGTGCGAACAGGCGGAAAATCGTCTGGTGCGCGACGAAGTCGAGCCCCGACGCTGCTCGGGCTCGTCAGCCGCAGAGATCACGGCCGGTGGGTGCAATGGAGATTACCCCGACTGTGGCGCCGTGGAAAGGCGGTCAGTCCGAGCGGTTAGTCGACCGCTGGTCTCCGAAGCGATAGATGTCTCGACAGCAATTTCGTCTCAGGGCGTCCGATGCCCGACGCACGAGCGAGCTGACTGACCTGAGTGGGAACCGACGACCAAAGGGAGCGGCACCCAGCCGGGCACCTCCGACGCCTCGGCCTAAGACTTCGATTCCGCCGTCGGTAGTAGGCCCGCACGGGCCGCCGAAGGCGGCAATGCGAGCCGTGGCTAGGTCCCGTCGATCGTATCGGTGCACGTGTAGCCGAAGATCGCGAGGCAGTCGTTTTCGTAGTAGTACGGCGGGGGAGCGACGGATTGTCCGACCATCAGGACGTCGGATAAGGACACCGATGTGTCGGCACTAAACGCAATCGCGCCGACACCGTACAGTCCACCAAATACGAAGTTCTGGGCGAAAGAATAGGATCCGTCATAGCCCACGAGCGCGTAGTCGATGCTGTTGATCAGGATGTTGCCCTTAACGACGCAGTTAGGGCAGCCAGAAGACAGTCCAATACCGAAATCAGAGGCCGAAGCTAGTCCAATCCCGACATCAGCATTGGAGATCAGGTTGTTCTCGATAACTGTTCCCAGGCCGGGATCGCCGATGTCAATCATCGCGACAACCTGCGCCTGCGAGATATCGCTCGGACCGCACAGCCCCGCCTGCTCGTAGGTGGCGTTGAACTCACACTCGAAGTTGCTCAGGACATTGAACGATACCGTTGCCGAGCTAAGGTACAAGATAATCCCTCCGGAAAAATCGGTTGTGCTTCCCGTGATCGAGTTAAAAGTGATCGTGGCCGAACTCGAGAAGATGACTATGGCATCAATTTCCGGGCCGACGAGGATCGAGTTATGGGCGATGTACGCCGAGCTCCCAGAGTAGACTTCAATCACGTCGATAATAGTACTCGGCAGACTCGATAGGACATTGCCGACGATCGTCGCAGAACTCGGATTCCCTCCAAAACCCACCGAGATGGCTGGGGCGCCCGATGCGACGAACGGAAAGACGTTGAGGCCGAAGTCGTCCGCGCTCGTTGTGATCTGGTCGTTTGAAATGACTGCGTGACTTCCTGCCGGCGAATCCGCCTGCCCACCGATCGAAACGCCGGGACCACCGAAACCGAATCCGGAGATGGTCACCCCGAAGATCGTCCCGGTGCCGATGAGTTGGGAGGCGGGGGGCGCACCGGTGACGTAGTCGAGGCCGAAGTCGACCCCCGTCCCGTAGGACATGAACGCGGCCGCACCGCACGAGGCACCCTCCGCCGCCCCTGTAGTAGTAACCACGGCCGACTGGAGGTTCAGAACCGCACTGCCACCGACCCCGATTCCTCCGCCCGCGTACACTTGAATGTGGGGGTGGACCGTCGGGTCAGGGGGGAGGCCCGAGGAGAGGATGCATTGCTGGGTCACGAGTAGGGTGAATCCTGACAGGGTGACCTTGGCCCCGTTATCGATCTCGATAGTCCAAGGGTTTCCGAACGCGTCCTTAGCCAACACGGCCGGGCTCTTGATGACCGTCTTTCCCGCGCCCGAGCCGATGATGGTAACCGACTTGTGAATGGTGAGCTGCTCGACGTAGGTTCCCGGGGCGACGAGGATGGTCTCGCCAGGGCTCGCCGCGTTGACGGCACTCTGAATCGTAGGATAATTCTTGGACGGGACTTTCAGCGTCGGGGAAATCAGCAGGTGCGAAGCTCCGGCAGCTGGAGCAAGAACCAGGACTCCGAACGCGGCAAGGACCATGAGCCCGGCTACCGAAACCGGCCAAATTCTTCTCCGGAATCTTCCCGACCGGTCGGAAACTCCACTCTGATTCCACATAATTCCCATCCGGATCCCCACCCTACAAGACAAAAGCCAAGATGGGTCCTGACCGCCTCATTGGCTGTCAGGCATTAAACCGACTGGAAACCGAGCTATCCATTTCGGACAGGCCGTGGATGGCGGCTTCGATGCGGGTGTCGAAGGCACGGGGGAGTGAGATGTTCTGTGTCGGGAATCCGACCACCACGTCTACCACGCCGGGCAACGTCAGGAAATCGCGTCGCAGCTGATCCCCTGAGGAGGCGGAGGGCACGGGAAGGAAGAACGGAAAACGACCTCCGATCGGCGGTCGGTCCGAGGGGGGGAGCACATGCTCGAACGGGAAGATCGGGTCCACCCGGAAGAGGTTCGGAAAGCGTTGGGTGATCTCCGTCTCCAGTCGGACGGTATCCGCGCCCTTTCCGAACATGATTCCGACCCAGGCAACCGACCCGGGCGAACGGCGAAAGTCGACGTCCGGGAAGAAGAAAAGCGCCCTCCCTTCCATAAGTCGCGCCACTCGTCGTTGCAAACCGCGAAGGCTGACCCCGACATCGTTCGCGACCGCCCCCCAATCGGGCCCTGGAAACCGGCGCAAAGACCGGATGATCTTCCAATCCCTCAGCCCGAGCGTCATGGAGGAGGATACGAAGGGGAAATCGAGCGGGGGACAGAGGACGTGACTTCCGTTGACCTCCCGGAATCTACCCTGCCGTCGGTCGGAGATTTCGCGAGCTTCCGCAAGGAAGAGGGGATTGTAGACGTCGTCCGACTGGAAGAGGAACGCCGGTTCAAGGAGGTCGATCAGCGCGCGCTCCGACCTGCTCCGGGTTCTTCCCGGTTCGAGCACGACGGACTGCATTTGGAAGGAGGTTCCCAGCGCGTCCGGATTCGGAAAGGCGACCACGTTCCGCCAAAACCCCTCATCTCGCCAGCGGGCAAGTCGGCGACGTACGGTGACTCGGCTCAGACCAGCCGAGCGGGCTAGATCCTGGACCGAAAGTCTAGGGTCGAACGCACGGATTGCCATGACGTTCCCCGGGAACATAGCCCGGAACAGCCGGATGTCCAGGGAATCCATCCGTGTCTCCGAGGTTATATGGCGCTTAAAACCCTCGGTCTCTTACCAGGTGTTCGCCGACAGGTCCTCAAGGTGTAAATGACCCTGCGGCCCGCCGAATCAGCCGGAGCCTTGTACGATTTCCGTCTCGTACTTCGCGAAGAGGCGGGCGACCGAGGTCCGATCGGGGGTTCGGCCGTTGGGATCAACGAACTCCGTCCCTCGATCAATCCAATGTGCATCCCGGGGGAGAAGATTCCCAGCCAACGTACGGGAAGGTCCCCATAACCTGGAAGGTAGCGGATACGTTTCGAGGAACCAGGAGGTAGACTCTACGCGTTGCAGCAATAATCTGGTTACCGTCAATGAGTCTCATCTCGCCTTCGAGAATGAACCACGTTTCCTCGAATGTCCGGTGAAGGTGGGGCGCTGGTTCCACCTGGCCAGCCGCGCCCGCGTACTCCATAACGGCGAACAGCCCCGACGCTTGGGAGTGGCCGCCCTTGACCAGGAATCGATCCAGCGCGAAACGAAACTCGGGTCCTTCCCCCGGGCCAGGAAAGACAACCTTTCCCATCGCCGTCATTCTGGCCCACTGTACGATGCAGGGAGTTTCCGAGGAGTGGATCTTCGGAGGCCAGACCCGGGAGGGTCTGGGAAGGCGGTTGAGGCCGGGGTGAAAAGAGAGCCTGCACCCACCATTTTCCGAAGTGCACACCGAAGAGCTTGCGGCAGGGCCGATAGTACATCGCGAGCGAAGGACAACCTGCTCGGGTCCCAGGATCGCTACCGTGCGCCCGCCCCTGCGCACTGATCGAGGTGGAACTGTGGAGCATCGACCACCGCCGGAGCCCGCCGACATCGGGAGCCGGGAGAATCGATGGAGTCCCTCTTTTTGCCTGGGATTGTTTGCACGCAGACTGAGCAGGTTCGTTCCGTGACCCGAACGATTCGAATTGCCCTGGCTACGATCGTTGCCGGGTTTCTGGTTGAGGGCGGAACCGAGACGTATCAGTTCTTCAGCTATGCCTACGCCCTCCCGGTATGGACCGGCTTCTACTACGTTGGTCTGTTCACGACCGGCCTAGGCTTCTATCTGATGTACCTCGGGTTCCATCAATGGGCCCAGACGCATCGACGCAGTGTCCCTCAGGGCCCTCGTCGCCATTGGGTAAGCCTTGCAATGTTCATCGGAGGCGCGGGGACAGTCGCGGTTCTCGGTGCCGTCGCAGGTGGCCCGGGAGCGGTGGGACCGACCGACCTCGTCGCGTCGCCCGTCGGGGGTCTCGTGGTGCTCGCATTTGGGAATTTCTTTCTCGGCCTCGCGGTCCGCATGGAGCGGCTCGTAAGTGGGGTCGCCCGGCTCATGTTGTGGTCTGCGTTTGCCTGGTCCATCGGAGTCGCGGTGCTGACTGGATATGTCGTTGGAAACGACATCCTCGAGCTTGTGTATGAGTTCTTCACGAATCCGTTGGGCCTGATCGCATCGTCCGCCCCCCTCGCCTTCGTCATCGCTCCGCTCTTCGTTACGTACTTCCTGCTGGCCACGGCGTACACCGACGCCTATCTCCGGATTCGGGCTCAGTCAAGGCGGTCGGCGACGAACCCGCCCGAGTAGTCCAGTCCTTCAGACTCGGCCACCTGATGGGAGGATCCACACTAATGCATTGCCCGTTCGGATGCCCGCTTTGGGCTCGGCTTCCATCGAGAACCAACCCGTATCCTTCGGCTCCTTGGGGGAAGCGATAGAGAATAAGACGAACGCGGGGTGAGAGGGAGTTCCGTTTCTTGGGAAAACAGGGTCACTCGCACGGGAGTACAAGGGATCGACGATTCGTTGGGATCGGTGCAAGATACGGATGTCTCCACGAGACATCAATCGCTCGCGTACTCCCCGTTGAGAATGGTGGTGTGCCCACATTCAGTGCACACCACAGTCAGGTTGGTTATGGTCACGAGTGTCTTCTCGGCTCTCATGTTCTCGAACGGCTTCAGACATTGCTCGCAAACCAAGGGCTTCGCCATAGTTCGGACTAGCCTGCGTGTCTAGATGAAGGTTCTTTCGAAGCTACGCTTCTAGGACGCCAAGGTGCGTCGTCGGCCCGTTGGGGAATGGCTCAGTCTACCCCAGTCCGGAACAGAGAGCGGGCCCTCTTTAGACCAGAAGCGCATCTACCGTTGAGGGCACGATGAAGAGCAAGGGAATCATCGGGAAGGAGGTGGTGGGATCCGGCGGCTGGACAATTGGCGAAGTCCGAGACATTGTTTTCGACGAGACAAACTGGCGCATCGGATCACTCGAGGTGAAACTGGATAGGTCAGTCGCCGAAGAGTACCAGATGAAAAAGTTGCTAACGAGAGCCACTCTTACGATTGACGTCGCCTCGGTACGAGCCGTCGGCGATCATATCATGCTCTCGGTGACCAAACCCGAGCTCGGACACATGGTCTCGTTTCGGAAGCCCTGATCCACCCTGATTTTCGAACCTTTCGCCTCGGCCCAACCACGGGTCCGTTGGCGGTCGAACCGTGGATCGGGCGCCCGAGGGCGGTCCCGCGCGCCGAAGACTCCACACGTGGGCTGGCCGACATACTCCGAGGTCGAAATGAACGGATTCTGAGCCAACCGTGCCGTCGGCGCGAATCGGGAGGAGTGGCATCCCTCTCAGGTCCCTTCGAGTTTCCACCGTTCTTCGTAGACCTCTTGGTGATTCGGAGATTCCTGAAACGACCACCGAGTCCGAAAGTGAAACGTGTGAGAGGCGTCGAGCGAGAGGACATTTTCTGCCATCTGGCGATGGAGGGTTTCTGCGGTCGTCCCGGCGAGGAGAGGCACGACGGCCCGCCACTCCGCGGGATGTTCAAAGCTGGGATGCAGTGGAACCTTGACGTCCCACGCCCCCGGCCACCGCTGCGAAAGCACTGAGCTGATTCTGCTCGCTAGCTGTTCCGATAAGCCGCCATCGACGTAGAGTTCTAACCGCACTTCGATTGCCGGGTTGGAAGACATTTCACGGGAGTTACCCGGATTCGGGATAAAGGCACGTCGACCCCCGCCCGCGTGGCGGATTCGACGCGGGAGGGGCCGAATCGAAACCGAGTCGTCCTCGAGCGGCACGAGCGCCGAGGAGGACACTCCCAACGACAAATCAAGCCCGTAGAAGGCGGAGGATGAAACCAAGCTGAACCGTCCCAGGTTGTGGAGAAGGAAAGCCCCATCCAAAGCCGTCAGGGGGGCAACATTTGCAACTAACGAACCATGCGGGGGAAGGACTTTCACGAGGAATTCAGTCGAACTCTGGGCGAAAGCCTGGCAAGGGCGAGGCCCAGGATGAACGCGAGCAAATCCCTCGACCGAGCCGGCAAACCGCCGAAAGTGCGTGGAGCCACGCTAGTTCCCAAGTGGGGGACTTCCCCGCACATCCACAGGCTCCGGCCTATCGGTTGACCAAGACACCCCGTTCCAATTGACCGTAACGACGATGGTTCTCGGCCGACCCCGTTGGATGAGCGATTTCTTTCGATCCGGCGAGCTCCGGGGCAACCTGAGACAGCCCGAGGCCGAGGCTACTTTGGGTCCTCGGAGGTCGGTTCAGTCCATTCTTCCATCGGAGTCCGCCGAATCCCGGCGGCTCGAGCGAGGACGTTCTTTGTCCCTTCTTTGGTCAAGTGAGGCGCGTCGGTCAAACCAATCTCGACGTCCTTGCCGATCCCCCCCAGCGCCTTTCGCATCTCGTGAAGGTGTTCTCGGAATCGCGGCTGCTCCGCATCGTCGGTCATGAACTCGGCCGAGGGAGTTCGACCTCCTGGTCCAAAAACCTTGAGGTGCACGGGAATGGGGGAGCGAGTCCTCTCCTCCGATGCCATGTCCTCGGGGAGACGAGGGGCCAGATTGGTCTTCTGAGGGTGGCCCGGTCGCACCTGTGCCGAAACGTGAGTGGCGATCCGGTGCAAAGGAGCATGAGTCCGGGCCCGCCCCCGACACGCTCGTCCCCCATTCCAGGGGCTGGGATGTGAACAACGGGTGGGGTAGGTCCCTCTAGCCCCCGGTTCCTTCGATGATCTCACCGGGCGGGCGGCCCGGATTGGCTCGCTCCGGAGCCACATGCTCGGACTTCGGGTCCGAGTTGCGCAAGATATCCGACCCGTTCGCCATTGCCTTTCCCACCGTGCCCGGCGATCCTACGGAAGCGGGTGAGAATCCTGAGCTCCGAAGGAACGGTGTCCTAGAACCGATGGCGGAGGGAGCGTCGCGACTCGGGTCGGAGCGCCTCGACCACCTACCACCGGCTGGCTCGATTGTCCCATCCTCGTCCGCCCAGGGACTGGCGCCCCCGGAACCCGGGTCGATTCCACCGGTCCCCGGTCAAGGACGAGATTCTGCGCGATATGGGGAAGTCGACCTCGATTCATGTTGACTAAGGCAGACTTCGGCCTCGCCCTCGGGGGCGTGACCCGGGATTACGAGAGGTTCGCCATCCTGGGCGCGCTGCTGGCCCGGGCCACGAGACTTCGGGGGAGGCTCGTGATACCGGGGGCGCGGCCATCTCGATTCGAACGAGCGAGGAGGGGATCACTCAGTATGTGGATTTGATCGCGCCTAGGTCTCGGGTTGTTCCCGTGCTCCGGCGTTGGAGATTCGAAAGCGTCGACGACCCTGCCGGACGGCGGTACTGGGTTCGACGTAATTTGGGACTCGAGATTGGCATCATCGATCGGAGAACGTGCTCCGGGCGAGACTCGGGCCTTCGCACGTTCCTGACCCTCTATGGCCCGGTAAGGGTGGCAGCGGTCGAGCTTATCATGCATCTTCGGATCGATGCGATACCGTGCCCGACAAAGCCAGGCGCCTCGAAGTTGCAAACCTTGAGAGGGCAGAGGCCGCCATTCGATGGGAAGACGCGGCGAACACGGCCGATGAGACCGGCCGCGCTTCGGACGAGATCAAGGCAGAAGAGGACGATCGAGTCCTTGATGCCGCGGATCGCAAGATCAAGAAGATAGAAGCAGAGCGATAGGCCATCGCCCCTCCTCCGGTCCTTGGGAGAGATCCAGCTCCGCGACAGGTCAGAGTCACACGAGGCAAAAGCGGGCGGCACCGGCTAAGAATCTAGCTTCCAGTATTCAGAATCGAACTCGGTGGGAGCAAACGAGCTTTCGCCCGATCCGGTTCGGATTTGGATGCAGCGCCCTTACTGCCACGTCGATTCCGACCCCCGACGCGGTCGATCCTTGCCTCCCACAGGTTGCGGCAACCGCATTCCTCGCGGTGGGCCATCGACCGCGCGAATTGCCCCGAGCGTTTCGCCGCTAGCGAGATCCTGGCGACCCATCGGCTCCGGGAGGGCGGAGCGCTTCCGCGAACTGGTGTATTAGGAAAGGTCTGAGGAGGACGACGTCCGGACGTTCCGTCGGATTGGAAGGGAGGTCAGGGACGTGCGATGCGGGCGCCACTAGGATGACCCGAAGCCCCGGGACCAGGGCCCGCGATTGACCGATCAACCCGTACAGGCTTCCCTCGGCCAGGCTGGCATCCACGATCAGGAGCGACGGGCGATGTGTACGGACCAGCTCGAAGGCTTCGTTCTCGCTCCTCGCCTCGCCCTCGACCCAAACTTGGTGTAATCGAAGCAAGGCTCGCAGCAGAACCCGGGTTTCATCGTCACCGGCAACAACGACCGCCGTCAGGGTGTGGCCTTGCGGGCCGCTCAAAGTCTCTGTTTCCGGTGCGAACCCGGTTCGCACCTCCGAGCGCTGAACAGGATAGCGCGCCGCCTCTATTTTTCAGTTGGTCTCGAGCGCGGCCTTCGCAGCGAGCCTAAGTGAACTCGTTCCTCGGCCCAAGAATGCTAGACGCCCGGCGAAGGGAGCTTTGCATCGGGGACTCGGATTGCCGAAATCCTTAGGCCGCCCAGAGAGTCTTACCTGACGAATCTCGCCAGGACTCTATCGACCAGGGCGAGTTTTCCCAGACGAAGCTCCGAGCCTGTTCGCATCACCCCGGACGAGCCGCCCTTCTCTACTCGAAGGGTCGCCTGCTTCCAATCCTTCGGATCGGTTCCGTCTATTCGAAGAAAAGTGAATGGCAAGTTCCATATCGTGAACCGGGATCACTATGTGACCGATTGCGAATTGAGTTCGCTCCACTCCGGTCGCATGGGTTCTTGAGATAAAAGTTGAACCCAAATCTGACCCTCAACCACAAGGTACCGGCTACAAGCTGCTCTCCTGATTTCCATCGACCCACTGGGTGCAATCGAGCTTGCGCCCAATTCAGTTCCGCGGCGTTCGTAAAAGTGCCGACAGCCATCCCAATTCACAACTAGGCACAATAGAGCTTGATTTCGACCCCGGTGCCTGCCGGGGTAAATCCGACGATTCGGGTTTGTGGGTACGGTTCGAATAATTTACGCCGGAGTAAGTTTAATAGACCTACTTCCCATGGTCGAGTTGGAGAACAACCGTGCAGGACGTGGCGATCCCGAGAGTTCATTGCTACCGTTGTGTCTACACTTGGACCCCGGTCAAGACGCCGGTCCGCATGTGTCCCCGCTGCAAGTCGAAACTATGGGATGTTCCAAAGATTCGACCCTTGCGTCTCGGGAACTGTCTCGGGATTGAGGACCTCCTCACGCCTCACCTAGGGGAGATCCGGCGGCTTGCGCGAAGGTACGGGGCGGAACAGATTCTGGTGTTCGGATCCGTACGTCGCCGGGAGGCGACCGAGACCAGTGACGTCGACCTAATGGTCCGCTGGAAGAAGCCCGTCTCCCTACTCGACCGCGCCGGCCTCCGCCTCGACCTCGAGAAGACCCTCGGTCGATCCGTCGACCTGGTCAATGAGGGGGGTCTCCACTGGGCAATCCAGCCGCAGGTTCAGGCAGAGGCAGTACCGCTGTGAACCAGGTCGAGCAACGAGATCGCATTCTCGTGAGCGAGATGCTGCGCCACTCTGAGATTCTCGATGCCATCGCCCGGAAGGGGAAGGTCGTTTTTGTCTCGGACTCCACTAGTCGATACGCCACGGAGCACGCGATTGAGCTGCTCGCTGAGGCTGGGAAGAAAACTAGCCAAGCATTCAAGGACGCGAATCCCAGGGTGCCATGGGTTCGACTTCAAGAACTACGCCCCGCCGTTGCGCATCCGTACGACCTCGGCGCGGAACCGGTCAACCTCGACCAGCTATGGCGGTTCGTGACGCGGGATGCCCCTCGCATCACTCGACGCCTGAGGGACGCCAGGTTCGCTACCTAGGACGACTGATTGCGCCCGGAGTGGCTCTGAATCGTCGTTCGTGGCCCCGGGAAGTGTCGGAGGGGCATCAACTGGGAGCGGGCGTCCGACCGGCTAATGGGCGGTGTCTTGAAAGCCACGTATCTCGTGGTCTGTGGGCAGGATTCGGCGCAGGAGGTCGCAATAGAGCTCGCGTGTCTAGAGCCGGGCGCACGCTCCGGAGGAAACCTATTTCCCGGGCCGATTCGGGCGTGTTTCTCGGGGGACGGGGGATCGCCCCGGGGCCCCCTACATGGCACCCGTTCCAGGAGGTGCTAGTCCAGCGAGGTTACTGCACTTTATTATTCAAAGTTTAAGTAGATACGATTGTTGTTGCGCTGAGGAGTGAACAATGCAGTCTTGGCACGAGCTCCACGAAGCGAAGAACCTGAAGTCGGGCGAAATGACGCATGGGCGGGCCGGGGGGGAGGACGTTCTGGTCGTGAACCAGGCTGGCGAGCTCCACGCGTTTGTCAACCGCTGTGGTCACGAGAACGCGCCCCTCGACCTGGGCACGTTCAAGAGCGGCGTACTGAAATGTCCTCAGCACAACGCGGTCTTCGACGCGCGCACCGGCGAGGTCCGTGGTCCGCCGGTGATGTCGATGCCGGGTATGGACAAGCTGCCCTCCGAACTGATCGAGGCCATGGTCAAGCTGGGCCCGGTGATGGCGCGGATCGAGTGTCGCCCCCTCACCCCGCTCCCTGTCGAGGTCACGAACGGTTTGGTTCGGGTCTACGTCTAGTTGAGGCCGATCGACGCCCTCTCGCCCGTGGGTGGCGTGGACGATCGCGCGGTGGATAGGGAACCTCGCGGAGAAAGCGTTCCCACCAGCGGAGTCCGACGACCCCTGAGTCCGGACATCTACCGGCGGTTCTCCGTAGCCCACTTGAGGCGAGGCGTGATATCCCGGAGATCTCGTTCTTCTCAGGAGCGGGACGACTTAACGGGTCGATCTCTGTCACACCATGCGAGTGATGGTCTTCCTACATGGCACGACACTGATGCACCCCTCTGGGGTCAACGAGCCGAGAGAGGTTCGTGTTCGTCAGTCCAGAGACCGGGATCCATCGGTCACTGACTTTGCCAACTACGTCCCCATCGGCGACGCGGCGGAGAAACTTGAGGCCTGGGCAGCCAAGGGGGCGGAAATCGTGTATCTCAGTTCCCATCGAAATTCCCTGGACTTGGTCGCCGACCGGGCTGTCATCAGCCAATGGGCGTTCCCTCCCGGGGAGGTCCTCTGGCGCGAGGCGGAGGAATCCTACGCGGACGTGGTCGCCCGTGCTGCCCCGGACATTCTAGTCGAGGATGACTGTGAGAGTATCGGCGGAAGGAGGGAAGCGGCCTCCACGGACCTTCCGCCGGAGTTGGCGAAACGAGTGCGATCCCTCGTAGTGAAAGAGTTTGGCGGCATCGACCATCTCCCCGATGATCCGGCCCATCTGCTAACCCTCGTCGACGGATGAGCGGGGCGTAGCGCTGACAGGGTCGGGGCGCCAGTCGATCTGACGCCCGACTGCGAATGGAGCGGCGAAGACGAGTGCGTCGCTCAAGTTCACGGCTCAGGCGAAGGAGCTCGACGCACCTTTGGGCGTGAGCGGGCTCGCCCTCAGGACGCTCGCGGGCCGGAGGGTCTCCGGGTAGGCAAGAACAGCGATCCTTCCTCTCTCGATATCGGCTGAGTGGGGCCCAACGAGCTTGCTATCACTCCTCTCCCCGGACTCGGGGGCGGAGAAAGCGATGACGTCCTCCCCGAGCGGCGTGCGGATTGTGGGAGAGTATCTGCTCGCTCCCTGTCGCGCCAGCGGAGATTGACGTACCAATCACGATAGACGCCGGAAAATTCTTCCATGAGCGAACCAGCGCGAAACGTAAGTCTGAAGTAGGGCAGCTGAGGTCGCCAACGCCCCTGACGGTCGCCGTGACGAGTCCAGGACGGAATCTCGTCGCCGTTCTCCTGTCCCTGGGTATCGTCGCGGCGCTTCTGGCCACGCCCCTGCAGTTCTCGCCAACGAACATGCCCCAGACGCTCCCAGCCCAGCCGGTCACGATCTCTCCCCCCGCCGCATCGTTATCCCTCGACCCGGACCCAAGCGACTGGCCGACCTACATGGAGGACCCCCAACGGACCTCCGCGAATCCCGCCGAAACGACGGTTACCGTCTCGAACGCGAAGAATCTCGTCCTGAACTGGTCGTACTTGACCTCGGGCTCGATCTCGGCATCCACCACCCTGGTCGACGGGATCGCCTACGTCGGTTCTTGGGACGGCTACGAGTACGCTTTCACCGCATCAACCGGCGATCTGGTGTGGAAGGCAAACCTGGGACTGGCGGTGACCAGCGGATGCGGAACGCAGGGAGTCGGGTCCTCAGCGACGGTCGACGATGGTACGCTCTACGTCGGTGGTGGGAACGGGTACTTCTACGCGCTTGACACGGCCACGGGCGCAGTCGATTGGAGCTACCTCGTGGGCGACCCGTCCGACGGGTACTACAACTGGGCGAGCCCCCTCCTCTACGATGGCTTCGTCTACGTCGGCGTGTCGAGCTTTTGCGACCATCCTCTCGTTCCGGGAGGTCTGCTGCAATTGGACCAGACCACGGGTGTCCTGGTGAACGAGTTCCACACGACCCCGACCGGGGAGATCGGGTCGAGCGTATGGGGTTCGCCCTCCGTAGACCCTGCGACGAACACGGTCTTCTTTGCCACGGGGAACACGCAGACCGGAGAAACCGGAGAGTTTGCCGACTCGATTGTCGCTGTAAACGCCACGACGATGAACCTGGTGTCGAGCTGGGAGATCCCCGCAGCCCAGCAGGTCCCCGACGGCGACTTCGGCAGCACACCGACGGTCTTCCATATCTCTGGCGGCGAGACCCGGGTCGGGGCACTGAACAAGAACGGGTTCTTCTACGCCTGGGATGCAGAGGACCTCGCGGCGGGGCCCGTCTGGAGTGACCATCTTACCACCGGCCAGTCGATTGGTTCGGCCGCGTTCGCAGAGGGCCTGGTGTTCGTCGGCACGGGAACGGCCTCGTTTGACGGCACGAACTCCTCCGGTGCGGCGTGGGCCTTGGACCCGGACACGGGGGACGTCGTCTGGGAGGCTCCCCTCACGGGCCGGAGCCTCGCCGCCCCGGCCTATGCCAACGGTCTCCTCGTCGTCGACGGAGGGACCCACGTCTTCGTACTCGACGCGAAGACCGGGGCCCGGCTCAATGATTTCGGTTGCAGTGCGCTCTTCTTTGCGCCCCCCTCGATCGCCCATGGGCGCATTTTCGTGGGCTGTTCAGACGGCACGGAGAAGGCCTTCGATCTACCGACGGAAGGTTCGGTACCTCTCTCCGTCTCCTCCCTCGTCGCGTCGCCGAATCCAGTGGTCGCCGGGTCGTCGACGACGATTACTGCGATCGTCAACGGGGGCGTAGAGCCCTACTCCTACACGTACACCGGCCTCCCGTTCGGCTGCGTAGCGGTGGACCTTCCGACCTTCTCCTGTTCCCCCACCGTGTCAGGAGAGTTCTTGGTCCGTGTGACCGTCGATGACGCGAACGGCTCCGATGCGAGCCGGGCGACCACCCTGTCGGTGGAGCCGGTGTACCTGGTTGAGTTCCCGGAGAACGGGCTTCCTCCTGGGACTTCCTGGTCGGTCTCGCTGAACGGAACGCTTCGTTCCTCGTCAGGGACAACGATCGATTTCTCCCTACCCAACGGTTCCTATCCGTTCACGGTCACCGCCGTGTCCGGATACGCTGCGTTCCCCTCCTCGGGAACCGAGTCCGTTAGTGGTACCCCGGTGTCTAGGAACATCTCCTGGACCCCGACGATACAGAAGTACTCGGTCGCCTTCTCCGAAATGGGTCTTCCGGCCGGGACATTCTGGAGTGTCGTCCTGGGTGGAACCTCTAATTCCACGACCACCGCCATCATTGGATTTGCCGAGCCTTCGGGGAGCTACGGCTTCACGGTCTCTACGGTTCCGGGGTACTCGCTCCCCTCGTACTCTGGAACGGTCGATGTCTCGAACCGCACCGCCGAGGTCAACCTGACTTGGACGACCTTCCGCTACTCGGTGACTTTCGCCGAGTCCGGACTCGGGTCGGGGACGTCCTGGTCGGTCACGTTGAACGGTTCGGAATCGAGTTCCACGTCCGCCAGGGTTGAGTTCTCCGAACCGAATGGCACCTATGACTTCTCGATCTCGAGCGTGGCCAGTCACTCCGTCGCGCCGTCCAGCGGGGCCGTGTCGGTCCAGGGCGCGGACGTCCGGGAGCCGATCACGTTCACGCTGATAGGGTACAACGTCACCTTCTCGGAGAGCGGCCTTCCCGCGAATACCCCCTGGGCGGTCCGGCTGAATGGGGTCCCCGAGGATTCGACCGGCGTTCAGGTTCTCTTTCAGGAACCGAACGGCTCCTACAACTTCACGGTCTCCACTAGTTCGGGATACCGTCCGTCGCCCGCGTCGGGATCGCTGAACGTAGTGGGGTCCGACGTCATGGAGCCGGTCCGATTCTCGACCCCGGCCATGTACTCCCTCTCCATCGTTGAAACCGGCCTTCCGGCCGCATCGCCTTGGTCCGTGACGGTCAATGGAACGCTCCTGACGACCAACACTATCGTTGCCTCCGTCCGTTTGCCGAATGGTACCTACTCCGTGCTGGTGGCCCCGGTGGCCGGGTATCGGGCGAACGTCGGAAGCATCGACGCGACGATTGCCGGTCACGACATCGCGCTCTCGGTGTCGTTCGCGGCGGCGCTCTTTACGGTCGCTTTCACCGAAACGGGACTCCCCGTGGGTGCCTCCTGGTCTGTGACGTTGAACGGAACCGTGGAGAGCTCCAAGACTACGACGGTCGTCTTCACGATGGGCAACGGCCGCTTCGTTTTCACGATTGGGGAAGTGGGTGGCCATTCGAGCTCGCCGTCCTCCGGGACTGTAGTGGTTGCCGGAACTAACGTCAGCCTACCTGTTCAGTTTGCTACCGCCTCCGTGACCTCGTCCGGATTGAGCCCCCTAGATGGAGACCTGATTGGCGCGGCAGTGGTCGAGGGGATCGCGGGGGTCGTAATCACCTGGGCAATCCTGAGAAGAAGGCGAGAACAACGGTCGGGTGAACGGTGAGCCGATTTGGCTCGGCCGAGCGTCCCGTCGGGTAGCTTTCGGTGCCCCGGGCCCATCGGGTCCCGTCGCCCGGAATCTGCGAGTTCACGAAATAGTGTTGCGGCGGGCTCGGCCGTCGGCGGTTATCTCGTAGCCATCCACACGAGCTAGTCCTGGTCCCACCCCGATGAATTCCTTCGACGGCGCAACCGCGCAACCCTTCGATGGGGTTCCGCCAAGGTTCACGGTTCCGAGTTCGGTGGAAGTTACGGAGTCGGCGAGCGCCGGTGCGATATACCCCGAGGAGGTACCAGAACGCAACGTGACGGTCAAGTGTCCTGACTGCGGCCAACTGTACGAGGAACCTGTCCGTGCCTTCGCCTGCGGTCCCTCCGGTTGTTTCATGACCCTCTTGTGCCCGATCTGCGAGGTCGTCCAAGCCGTTGTCCCGATCTGAGCCTACGCTAGGAGGGTAGGTTGCGGCTACCGAACTCAATCGCCGACCAGGACCTTCCATGTCTCCGTCGCCACGACGGAGGCGAAAGGAGCGGTGAAAACGAGTGCGTAGCTCAAGTCCACGGTTCAGGCGAAGGACCTCGACGCACCTTTGGGCATGTGCGGGCTACCCTCGAGACGCTCGCGGGCCCCAGGGTCTCCAGGCAGGCAAGAACAGCGATCGTTCCTCTTTCGATGTCGGCTGAGTGGGTGCAAACGAGCTTGTGCCCAGCCCAGTCCAGAGATGGGCGAAAAAGAGCCTGCACCCTCCCAAGCTCCGACGCCCTCCTCCCGTCGGAGTGGGGCTGGGCTGAAGCTCGGGCCGGACCCCGACTCGGGTCAGTACGTCTCGAGGACGAGCCCGGAAATCCGCGCGAAATCCCGGTCCCGGCTCAGAAGGGTTGCGTGATGGTGCTTCGCCGTGGCTGCGATCAGCAGATCGAGTGTCCCAACGGCTTCTCCCCGACGAGTGCATTCACCTCCCATTCGAGCTGCGTCGACCGAGATTGCCTCCGTCACGTCCAACACTTCGAGTTCGGAGACGAAATCGAGAGCCTGCGTCAGGCGCTTGCCCCCCTGATGAAACGCGCCCACCAGGAACTCTGTGAGAGCCGGGGCAGGAATCGCGAGCCGCTCGCCGGCTTCCGAAAGCTCCTTGGCTTTTTCCACGGCCTCTCTGGTGCCGTTGACCAGGTCGTTGCAGAATGTTGAATCGAGGCACTTCACGGGCTAGCCCCAGGATCGCCGAATCTTCTCTGCTCTTCGGCGGTCTGCCTCGTGCAGGTCGGAGTAGGTCTGATCGAGCACCTTGCGTTCTTTCACAGTCATGTCGCTCCACACGCCTCCGAAGGAAGAGATGGGACGCCGTGGTCGCGCAAGTCGTTTGACCGCGTCGCTGAAACTCTCCTCCGCCCGCTTCTGGCGCTTCAGCAACTCGTACGCCTCGGGGTCGAGAGCAACGGTCTTGGTCGCCATGTACTTACATTTCATACATGTAGACAAAGTATATCGCTTTGGCTACACTGGAGGCGGGTTCGCCTCGCCGGGCATCTGTTGCCAGCGTGGGGGATTGCGGGCGCGATCGATCTTGCGCCCCGTCGAGCTCAGAGCTGTGCGCAAACGAGCTTGCACCCCATTAAGTTCCGAGGCGGTCGCAAGTGGACTTACATCCGCTCCCACCCCGGATTGGCAATTGATCCGGATTGAAATGTGAACGGAAGGCCTCAAGTCAATTGAATCCAATTGCGCGTTGTGTCGGCGTCCTTGAGCCGTCCCACCACGATCACCGTCACCGAGCGGACTCGACGCCTGTTGGAATCGGTCAAAGCTGAAGGCGAGAGTTTCGATGAGATGATTCAGGACCTCCTTGAGGAAGCGTTCTTTGACGACGAGTTCTTCAAGGAAATTGAGCGACGCTGGCGGACGGAGAGGCGCGTCCCCGGCCGTCAGGTCATGAAACGCGCGGGTCTGGCTTGACCCCATACGCCTACGAGTTCCTCGAGTCCGCCGAAAGGGAATTCCTTACGCTACCCCGACGTCACCAACGTTGGTTCAAGGAGAAGCTACTCTACCTGCTCCAGATCCCGTTCCGTTCTTACCCCTGGCTACGAGTGCGACAGGGCGCTCGGCATCCGGGAGAGTGGAGGTTTCACTTAGGGGATTATCGGATGTTCTACCGGGTTGATGGACTGACGGTCGTCTTCACACGGATCGGTCTCCGCCCGAAAGCCTACCCCAGAAGACCCCCAAGGCAACCACTGGCGCGTCGCCGTCGAGAGTAATGCCCTAGACAATAATCCGCCCCAAAATGTGTGCAATCAAGCTTGCACCACACGTCGATCTCGATGGCGACCGGGGCGACAGTGCATTGCAAAGCACTGGCAAAAATGAAGCGGTGACCATGCAGGGAAACTCGGTCGCGGGGGTTCCCTCCTCGAGCTCGGCCGTTTCGACGCCGGCTTTGACCTTCACTCCCGCGTCGATCATCGGGAGGCTCGCGCTCTAACTGGATACAAGGATCAGCATCGGACCGACCTCATTACACCCGCAGTGTTCGGGCGCGAGTTCATGAATCGCACGTCTCTTCTCACTCGATGCCCCCCGACACTCCACGGGTTGGGACGGGGCGGCCGGGGCCGACCTGCGCACCCCCCCAGAGGGACTTTGTAGGAACGATTGTTGGGCCAACTGGTGAAGTCCGTCGAGGACGACGACCGGACAGGCGAGCTTTTCCAGGGAGCGATGGACGAAAGCGAGGACCAACACGTCTTCTCCGAGCTGCACGCTCTTGGCTTGATAGGCCGCGACACGTAGTTAGGAGGAGAGCCATGGCCGTACCTACTGGGTCGACGATCGCCGAAGCCCTCGGCACGGTAGGTCACCCGGGCTCGACACCGCCGCGTCGCTCCGTGCTTCGGAGCCGCGACGCGACCCTTCTCACCCTCGCGACTCTAGACGAGCAGGGACGGGTGACGTGGCACGGACTCCTTCTCAGCCCCGGTTCAATCGACGCGGTCGGACCGGCCCCGCCCGTGAGCCTGCTCGCCGAAGGTGCCCATTTGGCTGGGCCGACTGGCGCGCTCGTAGACCTCGTCCAAGCCGCGTACCGCTCGTACGCGGAACGACTCGAAGAGGTCGGGAGCCGCGTTGACGCGTTTGAGGTCCGGGCTGAAGTGCCATCGATCGCGGAGCTCGGTGCCCTCAATCAGGCACTGGCGGGAATCCGGAAGCACGTAGTCCGAGCGGCGTTGCTGGTGACCGAACTGGACGGACCGCTCGGCGCGGAATTTCCCGACCTCGCTCAGCAACTCCCCCCGATGCGGGGCGAGGTCGCGCACCTCGAGACTCTCTCGACGGGCCTCGCCCAAGCTACTCGGGACCTCCTTGCGCTCCGCAATGCGGTTGAGTCGAACCGGCTCGCTGAAGCGGCGAACGAACTCGGCCGCGTTTCGAACAAGATCGCCGCCCTCGCGAACAACTCGAACGTACGGATGCTGGGAGTCGCCTACCTCGCTTTCGTCCTCGCCCTCGTCAGCGTGGTCGTTCTCATCCCGAATACGGCTGCGACGGTCCTCGGCATGCCGAGCGCCGGGTGGGTTCCGGGACTCTGGGTCGACGTGATTCTCGCGGTCCTCGCGATCGTTCCTATTGCCGTCGTTTTCTCGCGCCCGTGGGTCCTTCGCCTCCTCCGCGGCGTGGGCGCGTACGAGGTTCGCTCCTCGGAAGGCATCTCGGACCTCCCTGAGGTCTCACCTCAGGCCTCTGCTCGTCCTCGAGAAGTCGAGCAGCCTGGGAGGGAGGCCCCATGAGGAAGCCCTGGCAGAATCAGGGCCGAGCCCCGCCGGTCCGACGCCTTACGAAATCGCGATAGGTGGGAGTAAAATGAGTTGCAGCCGCGTCGATTTCAATCGAACCTAGTCGCCTTCCTGGACTCGTGCAATCGTAGCGGCACGGCTAGTTCGATAAAGGTCCCGTGGACAACCTAGCTTTCGATCCCTTATGCGAAGATAGTACTCGAGGTCGCCTTTGGGGCGCGTCACCGCTGAAGAAGTCGCGCGTACAGAGCTGCTTAGAAGTTCCGAGTCAGACTTCCGCCGGCGACCCACGACGTGCGCAATCTCTTCGATAGCATCCGTCTTTCCCTGGATACCATGGTGGATACCCTGCCGAGAAGCTTCATGACAATCAAGCCTCGGCTTCCCGCGCGCGCGACGCGTGACGGGGCGGCGCGCTCGGGGGGCGCTCTTTCGGAGGTCGACCGCGTGCCCGCAGACAATCTACTGAATCCGTGTCCGCGAGAAGACCGAGTTTCGCGCGGAGGAATAACCGCGGATCGGACTCGCTCTCCCGAAGGCTACGGCTCGAGAGATTTCAACGCGGAAGATTCAGAAGTCGGACGCCGGCCCCTGAACTTACTTGCTACGGAAGTCCTCAACGCGCCCCATCGGCCTGTTCTGCTTCCGGGCGTAGCCGCCCCTGGAGACCATCACGGCCCCAAGGACCAAGAAGACGAGGAACAGGACCAACGCAATCACCCAGTAGCTCCGGCTCAGGTAGACCACGTAGACCGCCAAGCCTGTCCCGATGAGGATGACGAACCCTCCGAGCACCTTCAACAGGCCGCCCCCCCCGTAACTTCCCCACCCCATCAAAACCGCCTCGACTCGGCACTGGGTTTACCCTATTGTAAGCAGTCGCAACCCCACCGTCACTCCGACTGACGCCGCGTCATGGAGATCGCCTTCGATACCGTTCCCTACGCGCCGATGCCCATTGGCGTTTCGGCGGTTACCGGCCTACCTTTCTTGGCTCAGACGGAGAGTTTTCCTCGGCGTAGTGCGCGGTTCTTTAACCACGCAACAATGATTTCACCTCTTTGCGGTCGAGTTACCGGTCGCCATCCGGAAAAGGGTAGGTAGTACGCACGCTGGCCCTGACCAGCGAGAACGTGTAGGCTTCTCGCGCTCCCGGTTAGCGACGCAAGGCCCTCGAACGCCTCCTCTTCTGTCTCGCACGCCGGTGCATCCATGGCACGTAGGAGATTCCTATGAGAAGACCGTCCTTCGTTTGCAGACGGGCTACTGTCTGGCCCCACGGGTCGGTGCGCGGGCCGTGCAGGAGACCGTATCCCTTGGACTCAAGTTCCGAGGCTGCCGCGGCCACGCCTGCTGGGCTGCCCACCTCGAACTCGATGAACAGCTGGGGGACCGGATGCCCCGCCGGCCAGCTCTCGCTACCGAAACACGTCTTCGCGGCCTCGGAAAGGGGCCACACTCCGAAGTACCTGCTTCCGCCCAGCTTTTCGCTGTGCAGGAAGTTGGTTCCGTCGGCTTGATCTAGCGGCAAACCGATCGCATCGACGTAGAGCGCTCGTCCTTCCGCTAAACTGCTCGTTATCACGCCAACGGCCCCAATGAAAAGTGGTTTCACGGTCGCCCTCGGGGTGCATTGAATCGAACCTACTATATGACGCCCCAAACCCGCTTCTCTTTTCCATCATAGACGTCGCCGGAGGTCCTTCGGATCTTTTTCCATCCGGGGAGTTCTCGAACGGGGAGCGCCGGTTGGGGTCGTCCAGGCCGCGCGCACAAATCTTCAATGATTTCGGCAAGTGGGTGCAATGTGGACATGATGGGTTCCGCCGATGCCGCGGCACAAGAACCATCGGCGCCGCGCCTTGTCCTCCCCCTCGAGGCGCGGCATGGAGTCGACAGCAGACACCTACGTGGGACTCGACGTACACCGAAAGATCGTTGTGGCGACCGCACTGGATGGTACCGGTCACGAACTCGCTCAGGAGAAGTTCGGGCCCGAACCCTCCGAGTTAACGGACTTCCTCTCTCGGCTCCCGGGCCGCAAGCATGTCGCACTGGAGGCCTGTTCGATGTGGGCCCCCTACTACGACACCGCGGCCTCGACCGGGGCGGAGGTCACTCTCACCAACCCCTACAAGACCCGTCTCATCGCGGAGGCGAGCCTCAAGAGTGACAAGGTCGACTCGGAGGCACTGGCCCGCCTCCTCCGAGTCGACTCTCTGCCCACGTCCTTCGCACCGTCACCGGAGGTCCGGGCTCTTCGCACTCTCGTCCAGGACCGGGTGTTCTACCGTCGCTACTGGACCGCGGTGGCGAACCACACCTACCACTTCCTTATCGCTCGAGGGATCCCGTACGAGGATCGACTGCTCAAGTTCCGACGTAAGAGGGAGGTCCTGAGGAAACTCCACCTCCCCGAGATCGATCGAGGCCTCGCGACCCTGCTCGCGCTCGAGGAACGGTGCAAGGAGCTCGAGCGAGAGATCCACAGTGCCTGGGTCGAGTCGGAGGACGGTCAACTGCTCACCACGATCCCGGGCATTGGAGAGCTCACGGCGATGGCCCTCGTCGCCTACCTGTGCCCGATCGAGCGGTTCCCTACCTCTCGTCACGCGGCATCATACGTCGGACTGGTCCCACGGTCGTACCAGTCCGCCGACCGCCAGTATCACGGCAAACTGAAGCGCGACAGTAATGGGTTCGTGCGCTGGCTGCTCGTCGAGGCGTCCTGGACCCACCGCCACCGAGAGCGGAAGGGCGATGTCGCGCGGACCGCGCGCCGCATCACCCGACACCGAGGGTCTGGGAAGGGGACCGTCGCCGGGGCTCACAAGCTGCTGCGGATCGTCTTCGCAATCTTGAAAGAGAGGCGACCCTATCTCCCTCACGCTCCAGAGCCGACGGCCCCGACGCAAGCTTTGCGGCGTCTTCGGACGACCGCGTCGCAATGAGTGGGGCGAGCGGCTCTGGGGTCCTCGGCCACGGAGTGTCTTCCTGCGCTCTGAGGCGCGAATAACTGAAAGTGGCGAGGACACCGGCGTCATCCACGACGATGTGAGCCAACGAGGCATGGGCACTAGCCCACAAGTCAGAGGCCGGTCGGCGGAACCCACATAACCGAGCTTGCGGCCCTTTGACCACCAGTCGTCTGCACCTCGCGCTGTCGGAGGCCCACCTTAGTCAGCTAACCGGAGCGGATCTGTGCAACGGCCGTTCCGATGGTTGCACACTCCACCGCGGCGTTCCAAACACGCCGGACGTCGACGCGCCAATATTCGTGCTTCGAAAAAGAGGCGAAACCGCGCATCGACCTCCACGGAACCTCCGGGTGACCCGACCGGATGTGAGGGGACACATTTCCCGCGGCCTCACCGATGACTTCCAGCTGTCGGATCACCGCATCCTGGATCATCCTCGACTCGAAGAACTTCTGCTCGCCGTCAGCAATGTAGGAGGCAATCGACCGGGTCGCCGATGCGATGTCCGCCAGACGGAGGGTGTCCTCCCGCGCGTGGCGACTCATAGCGGCACTGCCTCGAAGAGAACCTGGGGCCGGACGAGCCAGTGAAGTCCGCCCGGCTCGGTTACGTCCACCTTCCTTCCGAACACGTCCTCGAGGTCGGCGATCAGAGCCATCTGGTCAAAGGCCGACGCACTTCGGTCGAAGTCGACCAGGAGGTCGAGGTCGCTCTTCTTCGTCGCCTCGCCGCGAGCGACCGACCCGAACACCCTCGGGTTTCGCGCCTTGTGACTAGCGAGCGCCTTGGCCAGCTCCTCCTTTTTCGGTTCCACGATGTCGTCGATTCCGAAGCCGCGTCCCCGGCGCACCGGTCGCAGAACGGGAGCATCCCAGAGGCGGGATTTGCACCTCGGACAGAAGGTCGCCTCGATTCTCCTCGGTGACCAGACGAAGCCGCAGCGGAAGCAACCGGACATCCCTCCCGGCCCGATTACGTTCGCCATCGTATCGAATACGCCGCGATAGTAAATAAGTTTACGTTATCCAAGGGCGGCACGCCACCTGATCGTGACGTCCCTGTGGCAGTTTGCGGCTTCGACGGGTGCAAAAGAGACTACGACCGCCCAACGTGTCGTCCACCAATAGTTATAGCCGATGGTTATACGACCCGCACGCGCGGGAGCGGGGTTGGCATGAAGATCAACAGGGGTACGGCGCACAATTTCCTCGGCGAAGAATCGACCGGGCCGATGCCCCGCCGCAGGGCTGCATGGTTCGCCGTCGCAGTCGCCGTTATTATGCTCGCATCCACGGCGCTAGTCCCGGTCGGGGCAATCCTCGCTTCGCCCGGGCAGCCGGCCAGCCCCTCGGCGCCATCCGCCACCTTGTCGTCCGTGGTCCTGCCGGCCGGGACTTCTGCCACCTCCACCGCCGGTCCGATGCCGCACCACCTGGTGCTGGTTCCATCTCCCCTTCAGACCTATCCCAGCGCCGACTCTCGAGCCGGCGGCTCGACGAATGTTCTGACGAATCTAGCCGCCATCCCGGTAGGGCCTTCGCCTTTGTTCTTCGACGGCGACACATTGCTCGACAAGTCGGTGACCACCGGATCCTCGCTCAGCCTCGCATTGACGACGACGCAGACCAACGACCTCCTCGTGGCGATCCTCACCAATGACGGAGGAAAACCCGACGCGCTGCCCTCCGATACGTGGGGATTGACCTGGACGAACCGGACGTTTAACCCGTTGCCCGACGGCATCGGACAGACCGAGTACTACGCCCTGTCGGGGGCCAACTCGGGAACGGACACCGTCACCTTCACGTTCAGCTCGGATCCCGTGGAAGCTACCGGCGGGGTATTCGCCGTCGCGAACGTCGATGTGGCGTACCCACTCGACTCCGGATCCGGGGTACCGGCGGTTACCAACGGGACGGGCTCCGGATTTACGCAAACGGCGACCACGGTCGACCCTGACGACTTGCTCCTGCCCATGGGGTCGATGAACAACTCCGCGGAGCTGTATGGAGAACTTGTTCCCGGAAAAGGAACCCCGCGGGTCGCGGCGAACGGCGTGGACACGCTCACGTTCGTGGGGGGAACGACGACCCCCGTCGACATCGCCACCACCTACGGGGTCACTTGGTCGTTCCTCGATGCCTACCACAATCCGTTTACCCTTAACTACGGAGGCATTCTAGATTTCGCAGTGCAAACGGTCGAAGCCGCGGCGCCGACCTCCACCGCGGCCGCCGTCGAGTACGGCCAGCCGGTCACATTCACTGCTCACGCGAGTGGCGGAACGGGCGTCTATTCCACGTACGCCTGGACCGGTCTTCCCCCCGACTGCACCGGCACCACCACGGCTAACCCCGTGTGCACCCCCACGAGCGGTGCGGGACCCTACTCGGTAGGCTACACCGTTACCGATTCAAACAGCGTAACGTCCTCAGCCAGCGCCTCGCTTTCCTTTACCGTCAATGCTGGCCCCACGATTACCACTCCCACGCCGAGCCCGGGCTCCGGCCTGATCGACGTGGGTCAGTCGGTCACGTTCACGACCAGCGCGAGCGGAGGTAGTGGCAGCCCGTTCACTTTCACATGGTCCCAGTCTTCGAGCGATTTCGGCTGCAACCTCGCCTCGACGGCCGACTCGATGAGCTGCACTCCCACGACGGCGGGGCCGTACACGGTGTCCGTCTACGTCGCCGACAAGAACGGAGGGCTTTCACCCATCGCCGGTTCAGCAAGTTTCATGGTCGTTTCGCTCCCGTCCGTCGCCACTCCCGCTCCCAGCCCGGCTTCGGGCACCATCGACGTAGGGGGAATGGTCACCTTCACGACGAGCTCAAGCGGTGGCAGTGGCGGACCCTACGTCTACACCTGGAGTCAGTCGTCGAGTAACTTCGGATGTAACTTAGTCTCGACGACTGATTCTATGGCCTGCTTCCCGACCGCCGGAGGCTCGTTCACGGTCACGGTGTTTGCGGCCGACTCCAACGGCGGGGACTCCGCGTCCATGACCTCAGGGAGTTACCTGGTCTATTCGGACCCGACGACCACGGTGCCCGCGCCATCCCAACCGGGGGCGGACCTCGGCCAGACGATCACGTTCTCGACGACTCCGAGCGGAGGCGACGGGTTCTACCAGATGTTTACCTGGGGCGAATCGTCCGGGTTCCTCGGCTGCGCGCTCGTCAACGCCGCTACCATCTCGTGCACCCCGACCGCGACCGGGACCTACCACGAGACCGTCAAAGTTACCGATACGAATGGGTTCAGTAGCTCGTTCGAGACCTCGGGGGACTTCATCGTGTCGGCTGACCCCTCGACGACCTTTCCGTTTCCCTCTCACCCTTCGGTGGATGTGGGTCAAACGGTCACGTTCTCTACCACCACGAGTTACGGAATGACCCCCTATTCGTACGACTGGCGCGGTCTTCCGACCGGATGTACCACCTCCAACGTAGCGGCCCTGGTGTGCACCCCGACCGGGGTCGGAACGTTCTCTCTCTACGTTGTGGTAACCGATGCGAATGGCTACATGGTCAATAGTGGGACTCTCGATTACACGGTCTATTCAGACCCGACCATCACGACGCCGATCGCTGTGCCGCTCTCAGTGGACGTCGGCCAGACTGTGACGTTCACGACCACGGCGAGCGGCGGGTTGGCACCGTACACCTACTTTTGGCTCAACCTCCCCGCGGGCTGCCCCGCCGCGAACGCGAATCACATCACGTGTACGCCGACGGCTCCCACGGGAACACACTCCGTATCAGTCGAGATTGACGACTCCAATGGCAAGGGAGCGGGCAGCGGCATCCTCTCCTTCACTGTTTACGCGGACCCGACGGTCGCAACTCCGGTTCCCTCGCATCCGGGAGCCGACATCGGGGAACTCGTGACGTTCAACGCGGCGACGACTGGGGGAGCGCCGCCGCTGAGCTACGTCTGGCACGGACTACCATATGGGTGCTCTAGCTCGAATGTGGATCCCCTCCTCTGCACTCCCAAATCCGGTGGCAACTTCATGATCTACGTCGTCGTGACGGACGCCGATCACGAGACGGTGACTAGCGGCACGCTGGCGTTCTCCACGGTGCAAGGGCTCGATGTCCACACGCCGTTCGTGAACCACAACACGGGCAAGATCGGGGAGTCTGTCACGTTCAGCGTCCATGCGTCGACCTTCGGGAAGGCGCCCTACACCTACTCATGGAACGGACTTCCGGGCGGCTGCGTCAGCGCGAACAGCCTCACTATCACGTGCACGCTGACCGCGCCGACCGGAACCTTCCATGTCTCCGTGACCACGACGGACGCCAACGGTGCTGTGAAGACGAGCGCGGCGCTCAAGTTCATCGTTAAGTCGTAGAACGCCGCTGTGGACTCGGACGGGTGCGGCCTCCTCGGCGACGTTGCCCAGGATCAGGGTGCCGCACGGCAACCCTGATCTACCCCCGTTGAGACGCTCGCGCAATCGACCGGGTAGGTGCAAAAGAGCTTGCGCCCCTCTAGCCTCAAACAGGTGTAACAAGTCATTTCACATATTGTTGCTCGAGTCCCGAGTCGCGATCCGGAAAGGGGTGAGTTGCCTAACCCGGGCCAGGTCAAACTCACGGGGGCGACGTCAGAACCCGACCCGTTCCCGCACAGCAGCCCACCGGGTCGGGTCCACATTCGCGGCGCCGATTCCCGTCACGAACTTGAGGAATTCCGGCGGTGCTCCGTGCTTCATTCCGGCCATCATTCCGGTGAGTTCGGACAGCGTAAGCGACGGGAGCATCCATCGGAGAAAGCCTGCGAGCCGTTCCGGAGGCATCGCCGCCATCATCTTGCCTTGCATCGCCCGCATCTCCTCGTTCGTGAAGTGCTCCTTCATCCTGGGCACGATGGTGACCTCTTCCTTGTTGATGTGGGCGAGATAGAAGGCAAAGAACTCGTTCGTCTCACGGTTGACGCGGGCCCCCAGCTCGATTCGTCGCTCCGGCACGTCGGTCCCGCCGAGTTCGTCGGCCATCTTCGTGATGTCGACGACTCTTCGCGTGATCTCGTTATGGTCGTCCAGCAGCATGCGAATCAATTCCGGTTCGAACGGCTGCACCGAGGGAAATATTCCCGTCTCCTCGTGGCCGGCGTGGGTGTGGAGGAGACAGACGACGCACGAGGCCAAGACCGCGCTTGAGAACTCGTGCTGCAGGTCCGCGACGACGGCGGCCGAAGCGACCTTGTCCGCAAAGTCGACGGATTGGAGGCGCCCGCCCAGATTGTAGATCATCGAACGCATCGCCTTGTGGATCGGCGTAAATAGGTCCTCGGTCGCTGTCAGTTGAAGCTCCCCCCGCCCCTTACTCGAGGTACGGCGGGGACTTTCGATTGGTTATATCAACCACCCTGCACCGAAGAGGGAGGCCGCATCACCCTGGTCGGGTCGAGATGCGTTTCCGGAGGGTGGTCACCGGCCGGGCGGGTCACCAGGATTCATTACGTCGACCTCTTGCACAATGTGATGCGCCGCCTCACGGAAACGGGCGTTTTTCAATCGCGGATACATTCCGAGGTCCTCCGGACCCTTTCCTATCCAGGGCGTTTTCTACGGGGGGTCAGTGATATGACTCGCCCTTAACGCGCACGAAGATCTTTCTAACGGGCGACAGGTGGGCGCAAACGGACGCCCGCCCAGATCCGTCCTGGGGTGGTCGTAAAAGAGCTTGCAGCCACCCATCAGTCGGGCTATCCATAGGGGAATTGGTTCTTAACAGTAGGCAAGGGGAAACCATTAGCATACGTTATAATCCTTAAGTGTCGCAGATTCTCTTGATGGATTGTGACGCTTAGCGAATCGCGCGTTTCGAAAGGTTACCTTACGGTCGTTCCCAAGGGAATCCGGCGAGCTGCGGAGATTGGAGAAGGCGACGTGTTGGAGTGGGAAATAGACGATGATCAGGTCATCGTCAGAAAGCGTAGGCGACGAACCGTTTCAGACATTACGGGAATGATCTCCCACGGCGGCGATGCGGTCGGTAGCAAGCGCGAAGTTCAAGGAATCAGATCCCGTGTTCATTGACACCTCGTACATAGTGGGTCTCTCGGATCGAAAAGACCAATGGCATGCGAACGCCCGTCGGATCGCTAATCGGGTCCCGAAACACCCGAGACTCACGAACCTAGTGGTTGTGGAAGCAGTCACTATCGTAGGGAACCGCTCGGGCGGAAAGCCGGCTCGGACTCTCTACGACTACTTCGTCGACGAATGCGAGGTGATCTTCATCAACAGGGCCTTGCTGAATTCAGCGATAGTTCAACACACCCGATTCGACGGAACCCTGTCATTGGCAGATTGCACAACTGTCGCTGCCATGACCGCGGAATCAGAGACTGACCTAGTCTCGTTTGACTCCGACTTCGACAAGGTAGTCGGCCTGAATCGGCTGCACTGATGCCCTCGTAACGGGCCAGGTATCCGAACCCTCTCCGGGATGGGTGCAATTGAGCTTGCACCCACCTATCGTGAGTTCAGTCGATTTGGGCGTGTGAGGAAGTTGGTTCGAGCTGAGGACCTCAATGCCCCTCCAGCGGGAACGGCCGGGCCGCCTAGACCCCCGGGGCCCAGAGGTCTTCGGCGAGTGGAAACCCACGACGATCTTTCCCCTCCCGATCTCGGCTAGCGGGGGCTAGCGAGTTTACATCTCGCATCTCTCCGTGCCGGGAAACGGGTTCGTGACTGCCCGCCGACCTCCAACTTAAGTCGCCCGCCCCGATGCCACGCGAGGCGTAGCACGGGGAGTCCTTCTTGTTGGACGTCCGGGACGGTCGGGAACTCGGGAGTGCAGGCGTCGTCATCCTTGCGTGCTTACTCGTAGTTGTCTCCAGCATCGGCGTTGCACTCGGATCCCCGGCGAACCATTCGATGTCGCCGACGATCACGGCGACCAACCTCGCTGTGGCTCCCCAGCCGGTGACAGCGGCAGCGGAAAGTGGCCGGGCCGGAGCCCCCGCAGACGCCCCGCGAGTCGCCGACACCCTTGTCTTGCTGAACAACACGCTGGTCCCCGGGAATTTCCTCGCGCCGAACGGCGATGGCGCGGAGGCTGCTGTCTACGACAGCGGAAAGGGGGAGGTCTTTGTCGCCTACGAGAATTCGAATAATGTAAGCGTGATCAACGACACGACGAACGATTTGGTCGCCTCCGTCCCCGTGGCAAGTTCTCTGGGTCTGGACGCCACGAACGGGCTCGCGTACGACAGTGGAAAAGGTGAGATCTTTGTCGCGTGCGACACAGCCAACGAGGTGAGCGTCCTCTCCGATACGTCGAACAGCGTCGTGGCGACGATCCCCGTGGCCGGCGGTCCCTACGGGGCTGCCTACGACCCGGCTCAGCACACGGTCTTCGTCGCAGACCATGATTCGAACAACGTGAGCGTGATTTCGGACGCGAATAACTCCATCGTAGCGATCGCTTCCGTGGGAAACACCCCCTTCGGAATCGCCTACGACGGGGGAGAGGGGGAAGTGTACGTCTCGAACCAAGACTCCGACACGGTGAGCGTGCTCGGAGGGGCGTCGGACACGGTGCTCAAGACCGTCGGGGTGGCGGCCTTCCCCGCAGGCGTCGCCTATGTCGCCAGCGAGAACGAGGTCTACGTAGTGAATTCCGGAGCGGCTAACGTGAGCGTGATCTCCGACATTAACTTCCAGATCGTGGCGTCCATCGAGGTCGGCACGGCGCCCGAGGGGGTGGCATACGCTGCCAACGAGGCGGAGGTCTACGTCACGAATACCAACACGGACAACGTGAGCGTAATCTCAGAGATCGGCTCCAAACTGATCGGGACCATCGGAGGGCTAGACGCTCCCGTCGGGGTGGTGGATGACAGCGGTAAGGCGGAACTCTTCGTGGTGAATCTAGCTCCGGACAACGTGACCGTGATCGACGAATCCAACTTCAGCATCGTTGACTCGATTCCGGTGGGTCTCTCTCCGGAGGGGATCGCGTACGATAGCGGCCGGGGAGAGACCTTCGTGACCGAGTCGAACGTGAACGCGGTGACTGTGATCTCGGACGCGACGAACGGCATTATCGCGACTATCCCGGTGGGGTTCGAGCCTCAGGCCATCGCCTACGATAGCGGCAAGGGCGAGATCTTTGTCGCGGACATCGATGGAAACAACGTCTCCGTCATTTCGGATGCCAGCAACAAGGTCGTGCACACCATCCCGGTCGGAGTCGCTCCGGATGGCGTCGCGTATGACAACACCACCGGTGAAGTGTTCGTTGCGAACGACGTCTCCGACAATGTGAGCGTGATTTCGGACGTTACCAACCGGGTGGTGGGGAGCGTGACGGTGGGAGGGCACCCCGGAAGCGCAGCCTACGACAGCCGCATGGGGGAGGTTTTCGTGGCGGACTCCGCTGGCGCGAACCAAGTGAGTATCATTACGGACGTCAACGACACCGTGGTGGCGAACGTCACGGTTTTGGGAGAGCCGATCGCCGTCGCCTACGATGCTGCGGTGGGAGAGGTCTTCGTTGCGGACTATACCGGGGACAATGTAAGCGTGATCTCGGACTCCACCGACAAGGTGACCGCCACGATCGCCGTCGGGACACGGCCGATCGGGGTCGCCTACGAAGCCCGAACTGGCGAAATATTCGTTGCGAATTATGTCTCGAACAACGTGAGCGTGATCAGTGATGCAACGGACAAAGTGGTGGCGAACTTCGCGGTGGGGGGCGCACCCTACTCCGCTGTCTACGATGGCGTGCGTCAGTCCATGTACGTCAGTAATGACCTCCAGGGCACTCTTTCGATCATCACTCAGCCGGTCACTCCGACGTATTCCGTGACGTTCAACGAGTCCGGGTTGCCCACGAGCACGTCGTGGTCGGTGATGTTGGGCGGCGTGCTTCATTCCTCGGACACGGCCTCGATTGCGGCCGACGAGCCGAACGGCACCTACAACTACTCTGTTCAACCGGTCTCTCACTTCGCTGCGAACCCAACGAGTGGCTCCGTCGAGGTGAACGGCCTCCCTCTGTCGCGGGCCATTGCGTTCACGCAGGTGTCGGGGCCGGGACTCTACGCCGTGACCTTCGACGAGTCAGGGTTGCCGAGCGGGACAGGCTGGCAGGTCCAGCTGGAGTCGTCGTCCAATTCCTCCTCCTCTTCGAGCGTCGGTTTCGTAGAGAAGAACGGAACCTACTCCTTCACGATCGAGCCGGTTTCGGGTTTCACGGCCAATCCCATTCACGGAAACGTTACGGTCGCGGGGAGTCCCGTAACCCAGGCCATTTCCTTCTCTCCCATCCCTAACCCCGGCCAGTACGTGGTCACTTTCGCAGAATCCGGTCTCCCGGCCAAGACTTCGTGGAGCGTGAACTTGAGCGGAACGCTGCTCTCCTCGTCCTCGGCCTCGATCAACTTCACCGAGGCCAACGGCAGCTTCTCATTCGAGGTCGGGTCCATTCCAGGGTACGTAGCGAGTCCTAGCACCGGTTCAGTGGACGTGATGGGAGCCGCCGTCTCCCGAACGATCACCTTCACTTCGTCGTCGGCGCCGCCCAAGACCGGACCCGGGTCCCCGACTTTTCTGGGACTTCCCGCGGTCGAAGGCTACGCAGTTCTCACGGGAATCATATTGTTGGTTGTCATCGGCGCGATCGCGACGATCATCCTACGCCGGAGGCGGCGGGGCCCGCCGAGCCAGGAAAGCCGGCCGCCCCCCCAGAATCCGGACGACCCTCCCGCTGCCACCTAGCGGCGGGCGCTCCGCCCTACCGCCGCGCTTCCCGGCCCGGTTTCCGTCACGCGAGGTTCGCCTTCTTCAACAACACTTGGAATCTCGGATCCCTTCGGACTGGCTCGAACAGCGGGTCGAGCCGCAGGGCATGGAAGGGAAGCGGCTCTGTCTCATACATCTTCTCCAACCAACGAAAACAATCGTCGACGTCGCCGAGAGCAGCGTAGAGCCAGGCGAAAGAATATGGCCCGAAGGCGGGCTCCGGCAACGACTCCTCTTCCCGAAGTAGTGCCCGCCCCTTCTCCGTTTCACCGGAGAACGCACAGTACTCGGCGCGGAGTTCCCGCTTTCGAACGGGATCGGAATGGAACTCCTCAAGCCAAAGGAGCTCCTTGAGGTACAGGTCGAGCTCCAACCGAAGTCGGTGAAAGTTGCATAAATCGGCGTGGTACTCCAAATTGTCGGGTTGCAGCTCACCTACCTTCTGAATCCTGGTGAGTGCCTCGTCGTACTTCCCGAGCCAGGTGAGTAGCACGGCATGATGCAAGAGGTTGAACGGCGAAAGGGGGTCGGATCCTTCGGCCAGTGCCCACTCTGCGAGCGCCTCGTCGGTACGAGCCTGCCATGAAAGCAGCTCCGCGTACCAATGATGCGCCTGCGAGTAGCTCGGGTTAAGCGACAGGGCGCGCTTGAATTCCTTCTCCCCCCCAATGAAGTCGTAGTTAAGCCAGAGGGTGGCCGCCGCCGAGGCATGCGCCTCGGCGAGGTTCGGGTCGAGCTCGATCGCCCGGTCTGCCAACTGTCGACCCGTCGCCTCGGCCTGCTTCCGCGACATCCCGAAGTAAGACGACCCATGCAGACGAACAAGATCCGACAGGCCGGAGTAAGCGGCCGCGTTCCTGGGATCTAAGGAGATGGCGAGGTCGAATTGCTCTTTAGCCGCCTTGTAGGAGATCTCGTTTAGTTGGTGCAGCAGCGTGCGACCTTTCAGATAGGCAAGATAGGAATCCGACCGCACCGCGGGTCTCACTTCCAGCCGGGCCTCTTCTGTTGGTCGCAGTTCGACCTTCAGGCCCTCCGCCACCTGCTTGGCGATCTCGGCCTGAACCGCAAACACGTCATTGAGCTCCCGGTCGTACGTCTTGGCCCAGAGATGTCGGTCAGAGCGGGCATCGATCAACTGCGCGGTGATTCTGAGCCGACTCCCGGCCTTTCGCACGCTACCTTCAAGGATGGAAACGACGCCCAGTTCCGCCCCAATCTGGGAGGCCGACTTGGGGGTAGACTTGTACAGCATCACCGACGTACGAGAGATGACCCGGAGCTCCCGCAACTGGGATAGGACAGTAATCAGTTCCTCGGTGAGTCCGTCAGCGAAGTACTCATCCTTCGGGTCCGGGCTGATGTTAGTAAACGGAAGGACCGCGATCCCGGTCGGGCCGGAGTTCTCCGGCGGAGATCCTCCCCTCGTCCAAGGCAAAGCGACCCGGTAAAGGTCCATCGGGATCCGCAACCCTTTGAGCGCCGTCGGTGGGAGCTTCTCGAGCTTGTCGGAGATCTTGTTCCAGACTTGCTCCTGGACCGCATTCGAGACACAGATGCCGCCGGGCTCGGCGACCGACTGGATTCGAGAAGCGATGTTGACGGCATCGCCGAAGATATCGCTACCCTCCTGTTCGACGTCTCCGAGATGGATGCCGATACGGAGCTGGATCGGAGTGACTCTTACCCTGGTGTTGCGTTCATGGACTCGCCGCTGGATCTCTACCGCACATTGGGTCGCCCGGAGAGCACTGTCGAATTCGGCCAGGAACCCGTCGCCCATCGACTTGATCTCGCGTCCCTGATGAGCGGTAAAGAGAGGACGAAGTAGCCCCGCCTGCTCGCCCCGAAGCTGGAGAGCTTCCGCTTCATTGGCCTGGGCCGAGGCCGTGGAGCCGACCATGTCGGTGAACATGATGGCAGACAGGCGACGAACCGCGGCCACGTCTCGAAAACCGTTTCTCTTAGATTAAGGGCCCGCCCGCCCGGCCGGCGGGCCGGACGGGATTGAAACGGACACTCTTCCATCGCCGATCGCGCTCGAAGGTCCCTCGAGACTTTGCCTGACCTGGGTGCGATCGAACAGGGATTTGGCGGCTCGAATTGGTCCATTGCAGGGCGACTCACCCGAAATCGGGGCAGGTGGGTGCACTAGGGCTTGAGCCAGTCCAGGTGGGGATGGGTGCAAGTGGTTGAAGCCAGTCCGACGCCCGACCCCCCTAAGAAATCCTTGATGAGTTATACGCCGCAAAGCCTCCTTTACTTGAACGCCATTGGTTGCTGCGGCGTTCGCCTGCTGTCGGTGGCGCTGGACTTCGATGGATCGTAGGGGCCGACTCGGAATGCTGCTCGTTGCGATCGGCCTCGCCACGTTGGTCGGCTCCATGCTTCTTATTCAGTACGGATGGAGCCAAGTCTACCAGGCCGAGTCGACCTACCCTTGGGACCAGGGAAAGGCATCGGCCGGCTTCGGAATTGCCAATCTTGGGTGGACCGTCCTCGTGGCAACTCCTTTCCTTTTGGGGCTGGGTCTCTACCTTCATGCTCGGATGACTAGCCCGCGACCGGAGGCTCGTTGGCCCACGCAGGCACAGATTCCTCACTTAGCTACTGTCGCACCTCTTCGGGGGGAAGACGCGGCCGAACAGAGACGTCGTCGGGGCATCTGATAGAGTCCGCTCTTCCATCAGCGACGGTGTCGGTCCCTTCGTCGTCGGCTAGACGTGCGATTGGCGCGGGTCGCACGGGACCAGGATCTGCTAACTCTCTAGAGACCTTTGCGACGAAGGGCTGCCTGGCAGGAAAGTTCGTCCATAACCTCAGGATCGAGGAATCCACGAGCCCATCCGGCGACGTACTCTCTCCTATTGAGGGGCGGAAAGGTTCGGTGTTCGTCGCGAGGGGCGGGGAGTCAGACTTCTCGATTTTGAACCCTGACGGAAGGGTGGTGGCGTAGCACGCCCTTACGGCCGGAGTTATGTCGAGACCCTGGAGGTGGAGCTACGCTGCCGGGACCTTCGCTTCGACTCCCATGACCGTATTTTGCAGCGTCCTAGGCGACGTGGGTGCGGTGAGCCCGCATAGGCGGGGCGACGACGTAGCTGGAATGGTACGGAGAGTACCGAGGGGCCGGTTACCTAACATTGCCCTGAGCACCTCGGAATCGCACGCGTGGGCGCAAACGGACTTGCACCCGCCTAGGTCCTGGGTTGTCGCAAAGAGTTTGCAACCATGGGCGTGCACATAGGAAGCTATATGTTGTCGATATGCCTTGTCAGTGTCCATGATAACAACGATCCAGGTCACACCTTCGACGCGCGAGCGACTCTCAGCACTGAAGAGCTCTCCACGCGAAACCTATGACGAGCTCCTGAACAAGCTTCTGGCGCTGATCCCTCACGGCGATGATGAAGGTGAATACAGTGATGCGTTTCGGATGGGGCTACTCAACGCTCGCCTCGACGTACGATCGGGACGGGTTACCGATCACGAGCAGGTCAAGAGGCGACTAGGCCTCTGACGCGATGGGCGATTCGCTGGTCCGACACAGCAATCCGTGACCTGCACCGTGTTGATCGAACTGTCGCCCGACGCGTGGTGAGCCGTCTAGAAACCGCGGCTACGAACCCTTACCGCTACTTCACTCGGCTAGTCGCCTCCGATGAATGCAAGCTCAGAATCGGCGATTATCGCCTCCTGGCCGTGCTCTCTCATTCCGAGCAGACGATCCTGGTAGAGCGGGTGGATCACCGATCGCGAGTGTACGTCCGGAATCGCTGATCTCAGACCGTTTCGGCCCTTCCGCTTCAAAGGTGGGTGCAAAAGAGCTTGCACCCCCTCCTTCGGGTTAGGTGTGACGGTCTTTGCCACTATCGCCTGTCGAGCTCCAACTCGCCATCCGGAAAGGGGTGCGTTTGTATCACCCCGGGTAATGTGCCCTCTCGTCCCCGGGGGTCGGGACACGTTCGCGAGACTAGGGTCCCATCTCGACTCGGGCCAGCCTGTGAGACGGAGATTCTTTGAACAAGGACTACTGACGGTCACTCGTGATCGGAACCTGCGTCCGCTGCGGGGTCTGGGGCGAGGTCCGAATCCAATCGATCCCTAGCGGGGGCCAACGACTGCAGTGCTTTCTATGTGCCTCGATGGACGGTCCGTCCGGAGGCGTCGCTCCCGGTCGGTTATCGGACCTCGTACACCGATGGCGAGCTGGTACTATCACGCCCGTCGAATTTTCCGAGCTCGACCAAACGCTCGGGGTGCTGGTCGCAACCGCTGCTCGGACTGGAGACGCGAGCCGAGCCACCCGCTACGCTCGCGTCCGTGCGACCTTGAAGGACGGAGCGGTCAATCCGCCACCTTGAAATCCGACGGGCAACCGACGAACGGGCCTCGCCCGTAATCTTCAACATTCGTAGCAAGTGGGCGGAAACCAGCTTGCACCAGGTCCCGTCCAGGGTTGTCGAAAAAGAGCTTGCGACCAGACCAGGGCGAGGTGGGAGCAAACGAGCTTGCACTCAGCCCAGGCTGGATGGGTGCAAAAGAACTCGTACCGACATTATCTTGGAGGTGATTCGCCTGTTTGTAGATCAGATTGCGCTTCGTGTGCAGACCGAAATCGATGTCACTCGTGCCACGTCCTTCGTTTCAACACAGGTGGGTTGCCGAAAGGTCCCGCCGAAGCGCGACAGTGGTTAGCCCCGCAGGTTTCACTGTCTTTTGACGGACCGCCCCAGGCCTCGCAAAGAGGGGTGGCAGCATGCATCCGAAGTTCTGCAGGTCCTCTTTCGGTGTGCAATATGAGTGCCTCCCAGCGTCAGAACTCGACCGTTACCATCGAGGTAATCCATCTCGAAGGCGTAAGAAATTCTCAACCGAAGGCGCGGTGTCTGGAAGTTGCTAGCGGAGCTCGCGTGGGCGGGTTTCCTTGAGGTGAACGACGAACCAGCGAACGATCTCCGTGGTCGCGCGAATTCGATTCGGAGTCTTCACGAAGCCGTGCCCCTCGTCAGGAAAGAGGATGAGTTCGACTGGGACCTGGCGTTTCCGGAGCTCGGCCACCACCTGCTGAGCTTCAACTACCGGTACGTTCGTGTCATTCGCCCCGTGGAGGACCAAGGTGGGAGCCCGTATCCGGTCGATCCTGTGAATGGGAGAGAGCTCACGGAGGAGTTCCCGCTGCGTTGCCTGGTCCCCATACTCCACTTTGGAGATAGCGCTCATCCATGGCTCGCTTTGAGCAAAGAACGTTTCGAAATTGACGATTCCGAACAGGTCCACACCCGCGGCAAAGAGCGAGGGAAACTCGGTCAACGCGGCCATGGTCATGTAACCGCCGTAGGAACCTCCCATTGCCCCAATCCGGGCGGGATCCGCCACCCCAGCGTCGACGACGGCCCGAACGCATGCCCCGATGTCTCGAACCGCATTCACGCGGAGCGGGCCGTTGTCGAGGTTCACGAAAGACTTGCCGAAACCAGAGGACCCTCGGACGTTCGGCGCGAAGACGTTGATTCCTTGAATCAGAAGAGCCTGATAGGTGGCGTTGACGTATGGGCGTTCCTGACTTTCGGGCCCTCCGTGGAAGCTGATCACGACCGGACCGGGGGAGGGGGATCCGCGGGACCGGTAGAGCCATCCCGATAGTGGGAGGCCGTCCTCGGCCTTGAAGTAGAGAAGTTCGGGACCGACCAACTCGTCCAGACGGACGCCTGCGTGGGGGCTTGAACTCAGTTGCCGGAACGCGCCGCTGCCCGTGTCGAGTACCCATAGGTCCCAAGGTAACGTGGATCCGCTGAATGCGGCCACCAACGTCTGGCTATCGCGGGCGAAGACCGGACCGCGGCCTCCAATGCTCGACTCGGACACCTCTCCGGGAAGGTCGGGTCCCCTGGTGAGTTCCCCGGATTTCAGGTCGATAAGGTCCATCTCACAGCGGCCCGCCACATTCCAAAGCAGAGCCGCCCGTCGCCCGTCGTCGCTGACGTCGAACCACTCCAAGTCGGCGTCGGCTCGCGCTGCGAGTCTTTCCAAGGCTCCCGGCGTTTGCTGGGGGCCGAGCTTCATTCGGGCGAGGTTGACGAAATCCGAGTCGAGGTTGGAGGAGAGATAGATCGTCGAACTATCCGGTGCAAAGCGAGCGCGTTTGATGCTGGCGGCTCCGTGATGGGGCGTCAGCAGTCCTGCCTCGCCGTTCGCGAGGTCGACCACGTAGAGATTCGAATCACCTCGGTGGGGCTCGATAAGTGTGAGGGCGACCTTGCCATCGGGGGAGAAATCGGCGACATCTCCGGTTCCCGGGGTCTGCCCGAGATGCAGCAACTTCCCCGTACGGATATCCGTAGCGACACACTGTAATCGTGAGGGATCCCTTTCGTTGGTTGAGTATCCCAGGATTCGCCCATCCCGAGACCAACAATTGAGAAAATTGTTCATCGAGCCCCCCTTGGTCAGCCGCCTCAGCTCCATCCCATCAGGGCGCACGACGCAGATTTGCCCGTTCATTCCTCCCCCCGGAGCGAGCGTGAAACCAATCCATTCTCCACTAGGAGACCACGCCGCGTCAAGGACCGGGTCGTCGAACGCCGTGAGTTGTTCGGGCCAGCCGCCCTTCGCGGAGACTTTCCACAGTTGGGGGGAACCGCTCAGGTCCGAGAGGAATGCGATCGAGGTTCCGTCCGGGGCGATCGTCGGACAGTAGCAAGCGCCGATTCGAGCGATCGCCTCAATCTTCCTTGGGAGTTCGTCATCGACCGCCGGCGGCGTCGGTTCCCTCATCGGCCGGGTCGACGCCGGGGTGCAGGAAAGCCCTTGTGCACCATGGGTGAATCTGGAGCGAGGCCGGAAAGCCTTGGACAGTCCCCCGTCCTCTCACTGCGGCGACGGTCGAGATTCCAGGAAGAATGCTCGTCCCGAACGCCATGCTGTGGGGTCCGTGACATGACGGAAGGGGTAGGCGATTGATGTCACCTGAATCTTCCTCGTTGCGCCCGGGTGCGTTCGGGGAGGGACTCAGGTGGGTGCAAACGAGCTCACGCCCAGTTTTCTTCCGGGGTGGGGCAATAGCGTGTGCATCTTCCGGCGGAAAACCCCGGGAGGAATACTCGCGGGATAGGTTCGTTCGCGCCCACGGCCGCTCAGGCCGTCTACGGCAAACCAAAACCCATTCCGCTGTTAGCGAAGGGTCCCGTGCCGGTGAACGTCAGAACGTAGTTCCCTCCCGCCGGGTCTACGGTCCCCATGTCAACGGTGATGGTCATGTTGTTCGTCAGAAGGGTGGTCGAATTCCCGACCCCTGGAGTCCACCCAGCTTCCAGCGCTCCGTACGCGTACACGACCACTTCACCCGCCGAGTTCAGAACGGCATAGCCGACGCTGGGGAACTCCGCCCCGTGGAGTCCCGTCACCTGCAGTTCGAAGTCTCCCGGCGTAATGTTCTCCGAGGCGTTGGTGATCGGGGCCGAATAGCAGTAATCGCCGCTCGTGCACCCTTGGCTGGCCAAGGTCCCTCCGGTGCCCGCCTCCAGGTTGAGGCTCACGGCCCCGAACCGAAGAGCGGAACCGATGACAAGGGGAGGGGGCCCATTACAGGTTCCGTTCGAGGGGGAGCGTGGGATGACCTCCCCCGAGCTCGCGTTGACCGCAGCGGAAAACGATTCGCCGGCAGGCCCACTAGGGGGGGAGGATGCGAATTCGATGGGGCAGGTAGAGTAGCCGAATATCCACTGACTCTTCAGAGGTACGCCGAGCGCCCCGGAAAGGAGGAGCATCTCCAACGAGACCCCTCGCGGATGGGCCTGGAGGAATGCCGTCCCTCCGACCGCAGCTACGGCGGAGGCCGCCGCAGGGCTGTCGACGACATTCCCGGGAACGCCTAGGGCCGTTGCATTCGTGTTGACACACTCCGGCGCCGGTCCCGAGATCTCCACCACCAGATTCGCCGCCCCATCCGTGACCGCCACGGCCGTCTCGTAGCCCGTGGACGCCTGGACGTACTCCAGGAGCCACTCCGCCGCGTCCCCGCTCGAAAGATTCCCTGCAAACGACGGGATCTTGAGCGAGCCCGGGAGCGGGCCTGAATACGAGGTGACCGTGCAGTTCGGGTTCGTCGTGAGGTTGAGCGGGACGGTCGTCGCGTTCGCGAGGTCGAGACCGAAGGCCCCGGCGAGCTTCCACGTCCCGTTCAACGGAGCGGATCCGGCGGCCACGCTCCGCGCCGCCGATAGAGCGACCGCCGCGGAGCCTGCGCTCGAACTTCCGGAGGGTGCTCCGATGAGAGCGAGGCTCAGGAGGAGAAGCAGAACGACGGCGATGGCTGCGACGGCCACGGTAAGTCCCGGCTCCCGGGGAAGACGAGGGCGCCAGGGTCGCGGGGGAGCAGGGACGACCGAACCCCCCAGGGGAGAGGTGGGTACCGGTGCGCCCTCCGTCATACCGAGTGAAATGCGCCACGAAGCGCTTCAAGGTATCCAGAGGACCCCCGGAAACCGAGAAGGACCCTTTCCGGCGGCCGACAGTGCCGGAGCGGCAGTTCCCGACCCTCTCCGAATGGGTGCAAGCGGGATTGCACCGAGTCCGGTTGAACGGCAGCTACAAACGAGCTCGCACGCCCCTTACCCTCGAAGTGGGTGCAACGCTGATTGCGGCTCCTGGAGATCGGGCTCCCCGGGGCTCTCCGGAAAGGGGTGATTTGGCTAACCACCCGTTTAAGACTCCATACGGGAACCATTTCCCGGCGGTCCCGAATCGCACGCAGAACCTCCCCTCTTTTGCGTATCGCACGCGCGGCCGATGACCGACCGCGGGGCGCGACGGGCTCCTCACGTGACCGTAAATCTCGTGGTCGCCATCTGGCCGCTCACGTCCGTCGCCGTGACTACCGTACCGGACGTGGCACTCGGTACTTTGAAAGTGCAACTGAACGAACCCATCACACTCACCGTCAAAGAGCCGGCGCTGCAGCTCGAGATCGTCACCGAGTCAAACACCAAGGACGTGAGCGTCGTCGACACTGAGAATCCCGTCCCCGACACCGTCACTATCGCGCCCAGAGGGCCTTGGATCGGACTCACCGTGATTGCCGGTGTCACTCCGAACGGGCTCGACGCGCTGGCGATGTAGGTCGAGCTAGCGACCTTGAAAAGGTCCACTGAGTAGGTCCCGCCGGGGACACCGGAGGGCACGTTGAACGTCCGGTTGAAGCTCCCATTGACGTCCGTCGCGAAGTCCTGAACCAAGAAGTCGACTGCCACCGGGTTTGGGTCGAGGTCGAGCGTGTATGCTGCCTTCGGCGCAAGTCCGGTCGCCAGGATCGAGACCGAAGTGTTGAAGGGACCCGAGGTCGGACTGATCGTCAGGCTCGGGGTCGTCACCGCGAACAGGTCGGGCAGGTTCGATCCGGATACAACGTACCCGACCGCGGTCCCGAAGACGTCTACGTAGTATGCCGCCATAGGGGCGTTGCAGGGCACGGTGAAGAACCCACTGTAGTTCCCGCCCGGGGGCGTCGTGAACGACGTGGCGAAGTAGTCGGCCGACCCCTCAACCTGGTCGAAATAGACGGTGTACTGCGTTTTCGGCATCAGGCCGGTCTCCGAGATCACTTCCGAAGAGTTCCCCGGGCCAAAGAAGCCATAGATCGAACTAATCGTCACGATGGGCGTCACCGTGAACTGTTTCTGGGCGGAGAGGTTGTAGATCCCGGTCGCGACCTGGTAGAGGTTCACGTAGTACGTCCCGGCGGGGACATTGCGGGGCACGGTGAAGCTCCCGTTGAAGCTCCCGCTCGCCGTAGTCGTGAAATTCGTGAGGAAGTAGCCCTGGACCCCGGGAAGCGTGGTGAGATTCAAACTGGCGCGGTACGCGGTGCTCGGCTGCAGACCGACCCCGGACAACGAGACCGACGTCCCCACGGGACCCAGGGTCGGGGTGATCACCGCGTACTGCTCCGCCGCCGAGCTCAGCGACGCTGTCACGGTGAAGGTCGAGTCTTCGAGGGGGAGCACCCAGTACGAGTTCTGCTCGAGGACTGCCACGTAGTACGCACCCGGCGGGGCGACGGCCCCAATGTTGACATAGGTCGGCACGCGGAACGTCCCGTTGTAGTTCCCGTTCGCGTCGGAGATGAACGTCGAGACGACGTAGCTGATGAACACTTGGTTCTGGGTCTGATAGAAGTCGATGTTGTAGGGCGTGGTCGCCGCGAGACCGGTCGCATTTAGCGTCACCAAAGTGCCGGCCGGGCCCGAGGCGGGGCTGGTCAGCACGAACGAAGGGATCGCCGTCACCGTGAACTGGCTCGACGCGCTGACGATGTACGTCCCATACGAATTCTTCCCGTACGAACCCTGGAAGACGTTCAGGTAGTTTGTCGCCTGGCCGAGGATGTCGAACGGTATGGTGAACCTCCCGGTGTAGCCCCCATTCGCGGCCGTCGTGAAGTTCGTGAGGAAGATGCCACTTTCCCCCAGGAGGCTTCCGAAGAAGGCGTTGTAAGTCATCGTCGGCGCCAGTCCGGTGGCCGAGATCAAGACTGAAGTGTTCCCGGGGCCCATGGTCGGGCTGATCGTCACGTTCGCCGTAGTCACAGTGAACTGGCTCATGGCGGCGGCGGTGTAGATCGAATTCGCGACCTGGAAGATGTCCACGGAGTAGGTCCCGGCAAGGACATTGGGGGGCACGTTGAACGTCCCGTAGAAGGTCCCACTAGCCGTCGTGAGATTCGTAACCACGAAGTCGATGGCCCCGGGAACCGTATCGAAGGCGACCGTGTACGCGGTGTTCGGCACTAGATTGGGCACGATGATCGAGACCAAAGTCTTCCCGGGGCCCGAGGTCGGGCTGAACGTCACGCTCGTCTTTGTCACGGTGAACTGGCTCGACGCGGTGGTGATGGGTCCCCCGTTCACGGGTTGGACGTCCACGTAGTAGGGAACATAACGGAAGTTTTGCGGCACCGTGAACGTCCCACTGTAGTTCCCATCACGATCTGTCTTGAGGTTCGAGATAACCTGAGTGAGTGCCCCCCGCTGGAGGTCCCAATATACCTGGCACATCTGGTTAGGCAGCAGACCGCTCACCGTGAGGGTCACCTGAGTGCCCTCCGGGCCCTGCGTCGGGCCGATCATCACGCTCCCCGTCACCGTGAACGGGCTCGCCGCATGGACGATGTAGGTGGAAAGAGGGTTTGGGCCGACGGCGTTGCGGAAGACGTCCACGGAGTATGTCCCGACCGGGACGCTGTCCGGCACGTTGACCGTTTGTCCCGCGGGTAGAGACAAGGTCCCATTCTTGTCCGACAGGAGTGAGGTGAGAGCGTAGCCAACGACTCCCGGGGTAGGGTCGAGGTCAACGAAGTATACCTCGTTCGGCGCAAGACCCGTCGCGTAGACCACCTCCGGACTGCCGGCGGGGCCGTGGGTCGGGAAGATCGACACCATCGGCAACGTCACCGTGAACTGGATCGGTGCGTAGCGAGCTAACATCCCGGTCGAATCCGAGACTACATCCACATAGTATGTTCCGGCGGGGACCGGGGAGGCCACCGCGAACGTCTCGCTGGAGCTCTGAGTCGTCCCAGCCCCGTTGGTCGTGAAGGTCGTGAGGAAGTAGCCGATTGCCCCCGGGAGTACGCTGAGGTAGACCGAGTAACTAGTGTTCGGCGAAAGACCGGTCGCGTTGAGCGAGACCGAAGTGTTTATGGGGCCTGAGGTCGGGCTGACCGTCAGGTTTGAGCTCGGAGTTGCTCCGGCGGGTCCAGCGCGGAGGTCGAATATCCCGGCGGCGAAGAGCCCGCCCACCACGACGACGACGGCAACCGCAACCACGATGACCGCAAGGGCGATCGGCGCGATTCCACGTCGGTGTCGCGCAAGCCGCCTCCTCGCGCGGGGCTCGTCTTCTCCAGATTTCATCGCGAACTCTCAGCAAGCTCAAATCGAAGGGACCCACCGACCATCCCTTGTTCGAACTCGCCCCGCCTTTCGGTCAGGGCGACCTTGGCCTCCAGATAGAGGGAGATTCGCTATATGCACGTTTGCAGACCGGGCGAAGTGAAGGAATCGAACCTGGGGGGCGCCGGAATGGTGCACTTCTTCCCTCTTGGACGACGCCTGAGGACCTTCGGATCTCTTTCTAACCGGGGAGTTCTCTAAGGGAGGGTCGGCGGTTTGCGTCGTCCGGGCCGCGCTCAGAAAACTTCAGTGTTCACGGCAAGTGGGTGCAAACGAGCTTGCAACCTATCCCACTTAGTCGGAAGGAAGAGAGCTTACCAACACCGCCGATCGGCCGCACCTAGAACATGGTGTGATTCCAGGGAATCATCGAGTCTCTGCATAAGCGGGAAGCGCGGTCCGCGATGTTATACGCCATGGCCATCGAACGGGAATCCAGACGGACGCAAGTGGGAAATAGCCCCTCCTCACCCTATTCATCTGGTGAGCGAACCCAGTGGCACCCCTCCGGGGGTGAGCATCATCATTCCGGCTTGGAACGAAGAGGAGCGACTCGCTCGAACCCTAGGGCGCTACATTCCTGCCCTCGAAACACGGGGCAGACCGTTCGAAGTTATCGTAGTGACGGACGGAGTGAAAGATAAGACAGTGGAGGTCGCTGAGGCTTTTGCCGACAGGTGTGTCCGCACCCTTCGATTCCCGACAAAGCTCGGAAAGGGCGGTGCAGTTTTGGCTGGTGTCCAGGCTGCTCGATATGAGTACGTCGGCTATGTCGATGCCGATGGACCAGTTCCGCCGACCGACGTGTTTGCTCTGGTTGACTCACTAGCGCACTCCGACTGCGTCGTGGCGTCTCGCAAAATTCCGGGAAGTCGTACTCTAAGTCATGAACCTTGGTTCAGGCGGCTCGCCGGGGGAGCGTGGGGATCTCTAGTTCGCTCTGTGCTATTCCTTCCGATTCGTGATACCCAGTGCGGGGCGAAGTTCTTCCGTCGGTCCGCGCTACTGCCCGTCCTCAGGGCGGTGGCGGTGACGAATTGGGCCTTCGACGTAAGTCTACTGTACCACCTGCGGAATGCGGGGCGGACTATTCAAGAGCAGCCGGTAACGTGGTCGCATGACTCCCAGAGTCGAATGGTTCTGAGCACAGCCGTTCCCGTAATGTTCGCTTCACTAGTGGGCCTTCGGGTGATGAACCTTCCCTGGGCTCGCCACATCCCTCAGTCGTGGATTACTCCCTTCGTCCGAGGTTTCGGCACAGCATAGCGAATTCATGACTTGAGCCAAGGATTCGCAAACGGGCCGGTCTGAACCATCCGATTCTCAAAGTATGGTTAATGGCTTGGCGCTTGGATTGGTCTCCAAGCGAACATCAAACACTTCTCACTTCGGTCATTTGATATCAGGGGCACCCCGGGAATACTAGTTGCCGAATTCATGAGAATCTTGTGGCTCACGCATAGGGATCTTCGCGACCCAAGAGCCGGTGGTGCAGAGAGGACTACAGAGGAGGTGACTGCCAAACTTGTAGAGAAGGGACATGAAGTTCACATAGCAGTTAGTCGATGGCCCGGATCTCGAAAATCGGAGGTAATTCGTGGAGTAAACGTGCACCGAGATTCAAGTCCACTTGGTCCACACTTGAGGTCCTTGTTCTTCTACTACGGTTCCACTCGTCCGGATGTAATAGTAAATGACTTGGCGCACGCGGTGCCTTGGTTGTCACCCATCATTTCCGATATTCCGGGAACTGTGTTTTTCCGACATCTACACAGACGTTCGCTTGCTGGCCAAGTATCCGCGCCTCTCGCCGCGTTGTTGGGTGGAGTTGAAAAACAGTATCGATTCATTTACAGATCTTGGCCGATAGTGACCGAGACGAACGGCTCTGTGGCGGATCTGGAATCCCTCGGTTTTTCTCGAGGCCAATGCGTTCGCATTCCACCAGGAGTGGACATCTGTGAGCACAAGTCCGGTGTCCGGGACGAGCTTCCCACATTGGTATATTTCGGAGGGATGAGGCGATACAAACGACCGCTTGATGCTGTTTACGCGAGCAAGGCGCTACTGGATCGCGGCTGGAACTTCAAGCTCTTCATGGTTGGAGAAGGGCCACTTCTGGACAGCATCAAGAAGATTGTAGCCGTCTTAGGGATCGGAAAGCACGTACTTCTTACGGGACGACTATCCGACTCTGAGTTAATCTCCTTGATCCAACGTTCTCACGTCAACGTACACTGCTCCATGACGGAAGGGTGGTGCTTGTCAGCGATGGAGGCGGCCGCATGCGGCGTGCCGACGGTCGCCTATCGGGTTCCGTGGCTAGCTGAATCTGTGATTGACGGCAGGACGGGTCTATTGGTGGACGATGGAAACTCAGCAGCCTTAGCGGATGGAATAGAGACGGTCTTGAGGAATCCTGGGAGTTGGTCGGAGAACTGTCGAACTCACGCCCTGGAGTTCTCATGGGAGAATAGCGCTTCAAAGTGGGAGAATCATTTGAAAGCTGTAGCAGACGGTAAGGGGACATTCGTTTGATGAGGTCGGCACCACACGTGGGAAGGCGCAGGTAGTTGGCTCTTGGGCGACGCTACTGATGAGCTACTGCTCAAGTACAGTTCCCGAATCCAGACGAATGAGGAATCCACCAACCCAACCGTCGTGAGGCGTAAACTGAACCGTGAGAATCTGAGAGAGGTTCTCACTCCAATCACGATAGGTCTCCTTGGTCTGATCTGGCTACTCCGCAGTGGGCTGTACTACCTATACGGTCAAGACTCAGCCTCTCTGATTAGACCATTCAACTTCAATCATTCCGCAGTAATTCCTTACAGCTACCTCTACTCGAGAACGTTTCCCGTGCCCGATTACGCGCCGTACTTCTTCTTAGATTCATTTGAGACTGGACTCACCTGGCTCATTGCGACCCCAGCTATTGACGAGATAGTAGTGATAGTAGCGTGGGCGGTCGCAGCGTCGGTTGGCGCGTGGCTACTGTTCCAGGCACTCGCAAAGGCCTGGTTTGGCAATCGATCCGCTCAATTCCTGCCGAGAATCGTGGCGACATCACTCTATCTTGTAAATCCATTCTCGATCTCCGTTATTTGGTGGCACATCGAAGGTTGGACCCCCTTCTACGCCTTTTTGCCGTTCCTCTTGTGGTTCTTGATTACAACGTACTTTGACCGACGTATCAATCTCACGAGGTATGCGTTCGTTGTTCTAGTCGCACTCTGCCTAGCGCCCGGTGTGACAGGAAGCTTCGCTGTTCCAGTGACTGGATGCGTGTTAGCGTTCCTACTTGCGATTGTCGTCAAAGCATTCAGCACGCATACGTTGAAGTCCCTCAAACCCATCACGCTTCTCGCACTAATTCTCCTTCCTCTGTTCTTGTTCGGATGGGATTTCGTTCCCTACCTATTGCTGCCGAATCCTGCGTTGACATCGACTGGCTACGTGACGCCTACAAACGAGATCGCCGCATTCTACAACGCGTCGACATTCACGACCCCGTGGAACAGCCTGCGACTGGTCGGATTCAGTTGGTTGTACGTTCCATCAGATGCCTACGGTTGGGGCTCTGGAATTGTGAGCATTGAGGTCGCAGGAACCCTCCTCGTCTTGTTGTTCACTCTTGGAGCGCTGTGGATCCGCAGGAGGCAGGGCCTATGGGTCTTCTACATTTTGGGCTTGGTCGCGTTATTCGCCACATTCGGCTCCAATGGGATTCCCGGAGTCATCAATCACGCGGCCCTTACGCTCGGTGGTCCCTTTCTCGTCTTAGTGAATTCATACTACATCGTCGGTGAAGTCTATGTCGTAGCGATTTGCGTCGGATGCTTCGCCGTTCTTTCGGATATGACTGCAGCTCTTGACTCTCTCCGCAGGATATGGATGGTCGGCGCCAGAATTGCCACTGCCCTGGCCTGGTCCAAAACGAGGCGTCACACTCTAATCACCAATTCGAAGACCCGCCCCTCCACCATTCACTTGTCGCGCAACCACGCCCCTTGGAAACTCACATTCATCGCAGCCTTGCTCCTACTGACGGTGACTTGGTACCCGGTGATTTCGTCCGGGATCTACCAAGCGTCAGGACAGAACATTGACGAATTCCAGTTGCCGGCCTCATTTTCCGATCTATCAGACTTCTTTCTGAGGAACTCGACCGGCCCGATGTACAACGTTCTCGTTCTACCGATGAGCAGTACAGCCGCGATGCCGCTGAATATTGGCGGCCAGTTTTTCCTGGATTCATCTTCTCTAATCTCAAATTTTGTGCCCTATCCAATCCTATCCACGAATACTGGACAGCTCCCCGTTACTTTGATGAATTGGTTCGCCCAGCCTGAACAGTCTCAGCTGTTGACGGTGCTTCAGGTTGCGCATGTGAAGTACGTCCTCATAGACCCATTCGCGAATCTCTCGTCGACGCTTGTTGAAGTCAGTCCGTCAGGAGCCTCAGTTGATTGGACCATCGTCGAGACAGCGCTAAATCAATCTCTAGGACTCCCGAGGGAGGTTGGGTCATTCGAACTGTATACGGTGCCAGGGACCGTACCGCTCCTTTGGGCGGAGAACGCAATTCCCGTCGTTGAAACCAACGACTTCAGGGACTACGTGCATTTCGCGGCAGCTGTCTCGTCCAAGTCATTACTTGGAGATTGGCTACGTCATTCGGTCTGGTCCTCTTCCAATGTTTCTGGTGGGAGCGAACTCTTCCCCTATCCGATTGGTCAACCCCGAGAGTCCTGGAATCTCCCTGCGAATTCCAGCGCTCTAGCCATTCTTGCGAACGGATCGGTGGTTGACGTTACCCCTTCGGTCGCGCCGCAGTACTCGCTTAACTTCACTGAAGGCGGCGCGAGCAGGGTTCTCATGTCATCGTTGCACAGCCTCGAACAGCTATCGGACTTCACGAACCTTACGACCGATATGTCCCTCGCAAATGGTTCGTACGTGAACCCGTCTGGGAACTCCACACAGCTCTCGTTTTTGAATTCGTATTCGGGCCCACTCATCCTTCAGGCGAACTTCACGATGAAACCGATTCCGGGTCAGAACTGGGTCACATTCTACGTTTCTGGAGGGGACCTGGATCTCCGCGTTCAGCTCTACGAGGGTTACGGTGGATCTACTCTCACGCTAGGATTGGCTGCATACGATAACGGCACACCCTACGCATGGTCGAATCAAGCCCTTCCCGCGCGCCCGGATGTATCCACCTTCTCCTTGGTCCTCTGGTTGAATGCAACTGTTTTGCATGCCGAATTGAGTGGCACTCAGCCCTCAATCGACTCTGGGTCCGATCTCTACTATTCGGGCCTGGCGAACATTTCCCTGAACGAAGGACACAATCTGACCGTGGCAAACCACGGATTGAGGATACCTCGTTCGGTCAACATGACGATGATAACCACCTACCCTGAATTGAGGCTCACTGATTTGAACATATTTCGTCAGTCAGACGTCGTCTGGGTCGCTTCTGTCCAACCTAATTTGACTAATGAGACAATTCTCAGCTCGGTTCAAACACAGGCCGGAGGCGATTGGACAATCCATTTGACGATCCCCGTCGGGTCGAATGAGACTTTCGTAGTTCTTGCGCTACCTTACTTCCCCACATGGTCGGGGACGTCGCAGCAGGGGACAGTAACCCGCGTCCCGTGTTGTGCCGAATACAATGTATTCTTGGCAACGCCGGCCGGGAACGGGAATGAGTCGCTCGACCTCACACTATCATTCGGGACTTACATCGGATTGGGCATGCTTATCGCCATCGCGGAATTCGTGGCGTTCGCCGCCTTGATTTTGATCTTGGCGTGCATTCGTCGATACAGACCGTCATTCTCCCTCATGACCCGGATATTCGCTTATAGAGTTGGAAGGCAGCGGTCCTCTCGTCAGGAATCTGAGGAGGGACGATTCTAGCATGCCCGCGCATCAGCCGAGTCACTACTTCGCGGATGTTCCGAGACGTCGGAGTGCAATAGTAGACGCCCTCCCAAGGGGGAACATACGAAGTGGAGGTCACAATCGCCGGGACGCCGAGCTCGAGAGATTCCAGCACTGAGAAAGGAACTCCCTCGATGTACGATGGTAAGATTGTCGCAACCGCGTGAGAAATCAGCCATCGTTTCTCGGTATCAGAGACCATGCCCAAGTAATCGAACGGGACAGTTTCTTGACTGCGGGCCTCGTTCATAACCGTCCGAAGTCCGCCCTCGTCAGTCCCGGCCAGAACGAAGGAGACTCCGAGTCCGGCCAATGCCGAAGGCACGGCCTGGAAGTTCTTCCGGGGCTCCACCCGTCCAACGGCGAAGACGTAAGGCCCCGTTGGAATCTTTCGTTTCGGGGCTGATTCCCCCGTTGGTTGAGCAACTTTGAAATTCGGACTCACAAAGATTTGCGATTCCTTAAGGTGGAACGCTCTCCTCAGGTCACTCCCCTCCTTGTCCGTCATCACGGCGATCGTCCCAATTCTTGACAGTAACGTTTCGGCGAAAATCCAGTCGAAAAGATTGTGGGCGACAATCTTCTCCATTCCGGGGAAGAAGCCCTGCCTAACCATTGTGGCGAAGTGGCAGTATGGGAAGTACGACCCGTGGGTGAAGACGGATAGTTTTGACGGGCGAAGATGAGAACGCGGCGAAAGCAATCTCATCAACGATCCTCGATGAATTCCCTCGATTACGACTTGATCGTCGGTAGAAACCCGTCGATCCTCAAGAAGAATGCGCGTCGTCACGGCTTCGGCGGCGAGCCCGAGCTCGGCGAGACCTTTGACCAGACCCTCGACGTGAAGCTCAATTCCGCCGCGATGCAGCCCATACGTATCGCATACGATGTACGTCGTCATGGCGTGCAACAGCCCGTTGTTCGTGATTCCGCGCTTCCTCTTACTATCTCGTCTTTCCAGCTCTTCCCATCGAGTCTCAATGAATGTCTCTACCGGAGAGCAGTATAGTACTCCATGGCTCCATCGCGTGAAGGTTAAGAAAGAGGCCCAGCTGTTCGAACCGGTTTAGCGGGCGATCCATTAATGGAGTCACCCGTTCGGTCGGGGTTTACCCAGAAAGATTCCGCAATCGAGAAGCAATAACACACATTATTGACCTTGGCCCGTTGTGAGGCGTCGCAGTTCATGTCCGAGAATCTGTGGAAACCTGAATCTTACTCATCGCACCACATGGCACGCTTCACTCACACGCTTGAGGTAGCCAGAAAGTACTGGACCGTTGGACAAAGCGTTGGAAGCGTAGGACTGTCCCCCTTCGACCAGATCGCCAAGAACACGTTCGGACAGCAGAATTACTTCATCATCGTGCCTAACCGAGGATTCTTGCGCCAGTTTCCTCCCGAGGCCCACAGGGGCTTGAACGTTATCGAGTACGACCTGGCGAAGGCTGAACCTGCACCGAGTCGGCGATTTGATCTCGTGATCATGGCGGAAGTGCTCGAGCACTTACTTTCCCCTGATCCCGTCATCGTGGGAAACCTCAAGTCACTCGTGAATCCGGGCGGTCACATTTGTCTGACAGTCCCGAATTTCGTACGGCATGTCAATCGACTGAAAGTTGCGTTAGGGATAAATCCACTCCACTCGAAACTCGATATCGTTCAAGGCGTAATGGGGGGTTTTGGACACATTCGAGAGTACACCCTCACTGAGGTGGCCGGCCTATTTGAAACGGCTTTCGATATCAAAGAGCTGACAACCTTTAACCCATATGGAACTCCCGCACAGCGGGCAGTACTACGCCTCCTGCCCAAGACCTTCGGGTCAACCATCATATTGATAGGTCAGAATAGGATCGAAAAAACCGGCGAGACTGCATAGGTTGAGATGTCATTCAAACAAACGAGGCGCAGGCATGATTGCATTTGCGACTCAACTTGTGGACGGACTCCAAGTCGGCCTGCACCGGCTTCGCGCCTGCAAGCATTACGAGAGGAATCCAGCTCTCCGAATACGGCTAACTAATGCTCAATTCGGCGTCCTGATAGATACATTTTCAGTTGTGAAAGACAATGGGTAAGGGTCGAGGTCGACTCACCTGGATTAGAATCTGGCCACTTGCGTCAGCTTGGATTTCGCCGCTAGCCATCTGCCCCTTCTGGACATTCCGATGACTCCGACACGCTTGATTCGAGTAAGGGACCTGTCGTTTGGATACACCGACCCGCACGATGTCCTGGGGATCATAGAAACGGCAGTATTCGATGTGTACCAAACAGAGGGGATTCGCGAGGGCACTCTTGTCGTTGATGTCGGTGCGGGCATAGGTGAATTTGCGGTAATGGCGTCCAAAAGAGTCGGGGTCACTGGTCGAGTGATCGCGATTGAGCCCAACCCCGAGGACTTTAAGGTACTAACGCACAATCTTACGCGAAATCGATGTACCAACGTTTCGGTCTACAATCTGGCAATCACCAGCGACGATCGGGGGCACCTCGAACTCTGTTTTAAGGGTAAGAATTTCACTTCACCGACTCGAAGACTGAGAAGTGTTATCACGGAATCGACCGGGTTGGGTTCCGAAGCGACTCGATTCATAAAAATGGACATTGAGGGCGCCGAGATGGATGTCATTCCGGATAATCTAGATATCATTCGACATTGTGACTGCATAGCTATGGAGTTCCATCGGGGAAGTCAGAGAAGCGGTGTGCCGCAGATTGAACAATTAGGGTTCGCTTTCAGGCAGGTTCATCGCAGAGACTACATTCTAAGGACCGCTGCACTCTTGCTCACACACCCGGTGCAGAGTTTCAGGTTGTATAGGGCCGTCAAAGAAAGCAGCGCGTACCACGGCGTCTGGAAGTTCCTTAGTGGACTTGACATTTCAGGCTCTGAAGAATTGCTTGTGGGAGTATTCCACCGCCTTGGAGGGTAGGTCCTGCTTCACGGTTAGACGGATGACACTCAATGCCAGAGATTCGACACGAAAGAGTACTTCACCCCGTCAATATGGATGAGGCGAGGACCCGTTGGGGGGAATCACCCGCCAAATTTCAGGGCGACATGTCTGCGTCAATCGAACCAACTCGACCCTTACCATATGCCTCGCCACGCAGAAAAGCCAATCTGGGCTGCCTTAGGTAGCGAGAAGCTTAGCAAACCCGTCGCTATCGCAATCAGTTCTCTAACTCGCGGCCGGGCGTAAGTGTCGCCAAGCAACGATCGTGTCCTAGTCATCACGTCAACGTACGTGGCGGAACCGGTGGCGACTGAACGCATCGTCGACCAAAACGCTAGGTCGCTATCCAGCGAACTCGCTACTTGAGGAAGGGCGGACCTAAGGATTTCTTCGCGAACTAGCTCGAGTCGTTCCTGCTGTCCACTCGCGTATTCGACGTATTTTTGGAGCCGCCCGGCAGTGGAACCAATCATCGAGCCGGTTGCGGTTACTCCCCCTTGATGGATTCTGTATCGAGTAAGGCGATCAGTGGTAATCACTAGTGTTCCGCGGCTCGCCAACGCGCAATAGTACAGGAAGGTGTCTTCTCCCTTTGTTACACGCCGCAAGGATCCAAGATGGGATTCTAGTACGTCCTTCCGAATCGTGATTGAACTGTTTTGGAAATCCACCTCGTATTCCCGACCTCGTGCTAGCGTGTTAGGATCTGAAGAGTCGACTGAAACGTCTCTTCCACGAGGCAGAAGGGACGCCGGGTGTCTGATGAGACGGTGAATGTTGAGTGGGGACAGGGGGTGATTTCGTTCATCCACGAAAGTTTGGGCGTTGTGAAAGTAGACGACAGCGGGATTCCCGAATGCAATTTCAATCCGACTTAGTTTACTTGGTTCCCAAAGATCGTCATCATCGAGAAGGGCGATTGTATCGCCACGAGCAGCTCGAACGCCTTGTTCAAGACCGAGACCGATAGGCCCATAAGGTACTTGGACAGTTTCGACTCGGATTCCTCGCTCCACAGCTTTAGAACGAATTTCTTCGGCTAGTTTGAATTCCTGGTTTGGACTTAGAATGATTATTTCGAAATCACCCTCGAACTCTTGATCGACAACTGAAGTGAGCGCCTGGGGCAAGAACCTGTCATTGGTGTATGAGTTCACAACAACCGAGATGCAAGACGGCATCCGCGGGTCCTTGAATCGATCAGTCAGGCGAGCTCGTCGGCAGGCCCGTCTCGAGAGTGTCCTGCGGTGGTCAGAAGTCCTCTCGGGCGAGGCGGACCCTCACTGAACGACTCCTTGACCCGCTCCACCGCCGCTAGGAGCGGTGCTCCCCCACCGGCCACTACCAGTTCGTGGGTATCTTTCGGCACGCAGGAGCCGTTGTAGGGCCCTTTGTTCGGTCTCAGATGCTCCCGAGAAACGACCCGACGATCTGCCGTGACGACCCGCATCACCTTCTCAGGATCTGCATCGTACTTCCGACAAATGCGTTCGATCTCATTTGTGAAACTAACCTTCGTCGCGATGTAGGCGTTATGCGCCAGTTTGCCCAGCTCTGCTTCCAAGAATGACATTCTAAGGATGGGCGCTTCTTCGACCCATTCGAAAACGTCTCGTACGACCCGTACGTCGCGTTCGTCGCCGGCCAGCACCAGGCGATCCGGACAGACGGTCCACTGGAGACGGCTGCGCTCGCGAATGAATTCTGGAAAGTAGACTATTCGGAGGTCAGGGTGCGCTGCGACGGCCTGATCCACATAGCCGACTTTTACCGTGCTCCGGATCGCGATGGGCCGTCTGAATCCTCCCTTTTGGAGGCGATCTAGGACGTTGTCGACGTTACGACAGTCCAACCGACCATTGGCCCCTGGCGGAGTATCTACGCAGACAAGAACAAGGTCGGTGTCGAGGATCGGTTCCCAATTGTAGTTCCCCTTGATGTCGTACGCGACGACCTCGTGGAACCACGAAAGAGCATGGGCGAGAGTCTTTCCTACGGCGCCGAGACCGACGACGCCTACTCGAGCCTTGTGCTGACCGTTCCCGCCCTTCATTTATCGGTGATGTTGCCGGCTGCGCCCCGGAGCTTCGCCAAACAATCAACTGTTTGAACCAGGTTATGAATGTAGGGGGTGCATTCCTAGCAGTTCCCACCGCCCTCGAGGTTGCTTTTCTCACCTGGCCCAAGACGGATTTACCCAGGTGCAAGGGCAGTCTCCCCCGTGCGGGGCGGCGCCGGTGGGGCATGGAGCAACCTTGCCGCAGATTCGTCAGGTTTACATAGCGCGGGTTTCGTCTAATCGCTAGTAGGTGCCCCTCAGACGAGTCATGGCGAGTGGGTCGCGTAACAAATCCCTGGTCCCACTTGCACTCGGCTTGGCTATGCTTTCGGTCGTCATCGCGGCGGCCCTAGCGCCTAACCTAGGAGTCGTCCAGGCCCAGACGAACTCCCCCTACAACCAGCCGGCGTCCTCGGGGCTCTCCCCGTACGAGTACCTGGCAATCGCGACCGTCATCATTCTCGCCGGTCTTCTTCTCGCGCTTTTCCTGCTGAGCCGTCGGCGACGACCGCCTACTGGCACTGTGCCTCCAGCGTCTGTGTGGCAGAGTGGTTCTGGCTCGGGGGGGACGTCGAGTTCTCCGCCTCCTCCGCCTGGAATCGCTCCTGCCTATCTCGAAACCCCGGCCGAAATCGGGCAAGGTCTGCCGCCCGCTGCCGGGACGATGGGAGCCGCTGCCGGGGCTGGGGCGGTCGCGGCGACGGCGGAAGGAGAGCCGGACATCGACACTCTGATGGCTGACCTCGACAAGATCAGCAGCGAGGTCCTCAAGCGCAGCACCGCCAAGAAGGGCCCTTCGGGAACCGGTACTGAAACCGGAGGAGAACCCCCAGCCGAGGAATGAGCCAGACACTCGTTGGCAGGTCCTGACGGGTCTTCCAAGTGACAACCAGCCCGTACCGAACGGGTCATCCCTGCCGTGGACTTCGACCCTGACCGAGGCATGACGCTAGAACGTGAAGTGTCCGTACGAGCTGACGGGCGTGAGATCGATTGCTACCTCGCCTTTCCCGACCGTGTGAAGGACATGGGACGGCACCCGGCAGTGATCGTGATCCACGAGATCTTCGGACCGGACGCCCATATCCGTGACGTGACCCGGCGGTTCGCCGGTATTGGATACGATGCGGCAGCGCCGGACCTCTTTACGGGCGAGCTGCATCGGTTGCTGACCCCGTCCAACATCGCGCTGGCCATGAAGGCCTTCGCCGAGGCTCCGCCCGACCTTCGGCGCGATCCCGCCAAGCTCGCCGCGTTCGCCGCGACCCAACCCCACGAGAGCCGACCGATCCTGGAGGCGTTCGGAACGATCGGGCAGCCGCCCGTGCAGGAAGGGTTTGCCCGGGACCTCTACGAGGTCGCCCAGTACCTCCGCACCCTGCCCGAGGTCGACCCGCGCCGGATCGCTTCGGTGGGCTTCTGCTTCGGCGGCGCGATGTCGGCCCGTCTCGCGACAGTCGACCCCGACCTTCGAGCGGCCGTGATCTTCTACGGCCAGAACCCTCCGCTCGACGCCGTCCCCCGGATCGGGGCTCAGGTCCTAGGGCTCTACGGGAGCGAAGACCCCGGTATCACCCAGACGGTCCCGGCGTTCGCACAGGCGATGGCCTCCGCCGGAAAGCGATTCGAGTACCACGTCTACCCGGGCGCGAAGCACGCGTTCTTCAACGACACGCGACCGAACTTCCACCGGGAGAGCGCCACCGATGCCTGGGAACGCGTCGTGCGGTTCCTCGGGGAGAGCCTGAAGGGCTGAGCCGGCCGTCGGGTAGCCGACGGTTGCAGGAACGCGGATCAGACCCGCAGCGCGCCCCGTAAGGCTCGGAGCGTGGCAACCCAAACCCCGGGGTCACTATCCGATGAAGCGCGTCACGCAGGGGATCGCCCGAGAGAGGTCGACAGGCGGAGCGGTCGAAAGCGGGCCCCAACAGGGCCGGCTCGACTTCGTCCAGACCTCATTGACGGGTTGGAGACAGGACAGCCGTCCCCTTCAGGGGGGCGTCAATTCGAATCCTCGGGCGGAGCCTCGATCCACCAAGAAGGAAGAGACCGAGACCACCGTCCACGACCCGTGGACCGAAGCGCTCGACCGCTTCGTCCGCTTCAAGGAATCCGAGCAGATCATCGGCCCCCGATGGGTCCAGGGGATCCGTTGGTCCTTGAGTCGCACCCCGCGGGTCTGGAAGAGGCTAGGCGTGTCTACGATTCCACGAACCCCAATCGAGGTGAAACCCGAACATCTCTCCATCATCCGTACCTCTTCACGCGGGGGACGCGCGGCCCTCGATCTCCACTTCTGCGCGCTACGGCGATTCCTCCGCTGGGCGGGGAACGACCTATCTGCGAACAGGACGGCATGGAGGCTGCCTCCTGTGAAGACCAGCCGGCGTCGCTGGCTCACGAAAGACCAGCTCTCGGACCTTTGTCGCGCGGCGCCGTCGCCTCGCGCACGACTTGTCATCGCGCTGGAGGGATTCAACGGCCTCCGGCGAGTCGAGGTGCTTCGGCTTAGGGTGAAGGACGTCAATCTCGGTCAGGGGCTACTCGACATCCACGGTAACGGCAAGATGGGCGGCAAATGGAGACAGATCCCGCTACACTCGCTGACCATGATGGAGCTCAAGCTGGCCATCGCTGGCAAGCGTCCTGAGGATCGGATCCTGCCGGTGGCTCGGACCATGGCGGACAATGTTCTGCGAACTGCGGCTGATTCTGCGGGGTTTGCCGAACGAGGTACCCGTGTGTCACACCATGACCTACGGCGTACGTTTGGTCGCCTCGCGAATGAAGCGGGAATGGACCTAGTCCAGCTGAAGAACCTCTACGGGCACAACTCGCTCGACCAGACCATCCACTACATCGGGTTGGACGTCCGCAAAATGCGGGAAGGCATCGAGTTGCTGGAGGAATCGATGCGGGTAACCTCAGACCACCCAGAGGCCTCCAGCTCCAGCCAGGCGACGAGCACTGGGCGAAACTGAGAACACACCCAACTAGGCTGTGGGTTTCTCGGATTCCATCGGACCTCGAGGAATGACCGCTTTGAGCTGTCCGACCGGTCTGGACCGATACAGCTACGCTGCCGTCCCAGTCTCCCGCCCGGGTGTGAGGGAGTGCTCCTCCTCGATGAGTGACCCCAACCGCTGACGCAAATCCTTGAGCTGTAACCTCGTTGCCTCGATCTCTATCTCGGGAGCAAAACGACGGATCAGGTCCCTAATCTCCGGGTCAGAAAGCAAGCGGGGGTGCACTTCGTCAAACACCAAGAAATACAGCGCTTGCGTCTCCAAATCCATGTTGTATGGAAACTCCGGCTTCCCGCCCATCGCAATCCTGCGGTATTCGACTACCATCCAAATCCGGAACTGTTCGACGAGCTTGGCTCGGGCGACCAACGCATCGGTCTTGTCGAGTTCTAGAACAAGTCTCCCCTCAACATTCTCAAGGCGATTGATGACAGCAGCGTACCGACTGACATGGCCGGGCACGTCGATAAGAAGACGACGTGCCGCCGCGGCCATATGCTGAACCGACGGGAAATAGATTTTCATCATCGGATTGTTCTCATATTCGTCGGCGGCCTCTTTAACAATCTTCATCGCGGACGGGCCGTAGATCGTTTCGAGCTCTTTCTGCCGGAACACTCGCGCCTGTTCGACTTCAGACTCCAGCTCCTGAATGCGGGCTGCCCGCCGGTCGTCCTGCTCGGCCGCCGCCTTCAGACTCTTATCGAGAGTCAGGATACAGTCGCGCCTCTCAACCAAGGTGGCGGCTCGCTTGCGCAGTTCCTCATCCGCCGCGCCGAGTTTCGACTTGAGCCTACTCGCCCGACCCTCCGCCTCGTCCCGCTGGGAAGTGAGGCGCTGGATCTGTTCTTTCAACCCTTCGGCATACTTGGACCACTCCGTGAGTCGATCCTCTCGGAGCCGTAGAACGCCTTCAAGCGGTCCGAGACCGGCGTACTTGGCCTTATCTTCTGGAGTTAAGGTCCGTAGTTTCTCGACCAAGGAGATATACGTTTCTCGGGAGAGTGGCAGCTCGGTCGGAAGGGGTTCCTGGTACGGCTTCGCGACATCGAGATCGACCACGCGTATGGTCCCGACCGGATGCTTCTGCAACGTGGGCGAGCCCGCGCTCTGGACATCTTTTGAATCGGTGGGGACAGGGAAGTCGAGCTTTCGGCAGAGTGCGATCATTTCCTCACGGGTCCGTCCGAACCTGCGACAGTAGTCGATGATCGGCGCGTTCGGGTGTTCACTCTGGTGGTTCAACAAATCTCCTTTCGTCACCACTCGCTGCCTCGCCATGCTCTCACGTTCTCCCGGCGGAGGGCGAGAACTCGTAGAGCCTGGTTGCCCCGACCAGGTCCCCACTCCCCATATCGTAGGAAGGCGCCTTTAAACCTAGGCCTTGCGCGACCGAAGAAACCTCTCTTCAGTGATGGTAGACCACTGGTAACAGTGCTCTCGTTAACCTTACTTTGGACCTCGGTGGACCATGAGGTCGGTCCTCTGATGAGAGACCATCCGTTACCATAAGGGTGGTCGGGAGGGGTGGTCCGGCCCTCCAATCGTTTTCGGATCCACTCTTTAGTGGGCTACCCCGCCCTCCTCGTAGGACCCCCTCCGCACGAGTAACGACGTCCTTGCTCATTCTGAGGGATCGGGTGGGGAGTGCTCCGACCATACCTCGACGCGGGGTTCACCCGCAAGCTGGAACGTCCCTTCCACGCGCACGCAAAGGTCGTGATCCGCCTCCGACTACGGTTTGACTTTCCGGCGCAGGCGTTCAGCCGTCTCGACCGCCTCCTCCAAGCTATTGAGCCTCAGACGGGCGATTCGGAGCACTCGCTTCGATTGGGCCGGGTCTTCGGCTTCATGGAACTCGACGGTTACGCTCCAAGAACCCCCCGCCGGCATGTCCCAAAGGGTGCCGCTGGCTGCTCGCACGGCTGCTGACTCGGTCGAGGTGGCCGTCTCGACGGAGGCTTCAGTAGGCGGCGACGGGATCGGTCGCGACGGTGAGCCTCGTTCCCAAACCTCGGTGCACGTGGGGTTCCGATGTGCCCACGCCCGCTTCTGGCGGTCCCAGCTGAGTTCTCCCAGCGGTGTCCCTACAGGGATCGCGCCTTCGCAACGGAGACAGATCCCGGGCCGGGCGAGCTTTTCGTCAGGTGCCATTCCCCTAGTGCCGCTTCTAGCCAGGTAGTTCGACCTTCGGACCGAAAGAGCTAGTGCCGGGGAGCGCATGCTCCTTGAGCATGGTCCGTCGCGTTCGATCGATCTCCAACGAGGAAGGTCAGAAGCTCGCC